>Ga0302292_1001128_pt1 | contig 17516 bp, 15 predicted proteins | sample III_Fen_N2_1_FD_194553 | JGI IMG/M metagenome (GOLD analysis project Ga0302292, IMG submission 194553) | Peat permafrost microbial communities from Stordalen Mire near Abisko, Sweden - III_Fen_N2_1 | ecosystem: Environmental > Terrestrial > Soil > Wetlands > Permafrost | place: Sweden: Abisko...
CTAATAAACCTTTTGGTTTTGAAACCCGTCCTCCCTTAATCATATATTTTAAATCTTTGACGCTAACAAAGATTTTAGATTGAACCACGTCCTTTTCAAGCGATTCAACAATCGATTCAACAGACTTACCAGCTTCAATGTTTTGGGCAGTTTTAAGCACAAGCAATCCCAATGCTCCGGATAAATTTTTTGAATCGATTACATGAACCGGTTTATTAAACTCTTTCGAAATGCGTTGGCCGGCTTTCACACTATTGATAAAAGTTCCGCTGAACTGACTCGTAAGATGGACTGCTATAATAGCATCGTAATGCGATGCCAGGTGTGAAAACAAATTGGTAAATGCCTGCTCATTTATCTGAGATGTTTTGGGAAATTCGGAATGCATTTCAAGTAAATCGTAAAACTGATTGGGTTGAATGGTTACTTTATCCAAATAATGATTGTCGCCAAAATTCAAATTAAGCGGAACTACGTGAATCTGATAAAAATCAATCAATTCCTGCGACAAATCACAGGTAGAATCGGTTACAAGCGCAATGTTCCATTTCCGTTTGGTAATTGCTTCCTGCTGACGCACCATATCATCGACTTTCTGAAAAGTGATGGTTCCCATATCTTTCAACTGATAAAAAAGCGTTGCCGGTTGATTGGTATGGACATGTATACGACAAATGCTTTCCGACCCGGCAATAACGACCGAATCACCATTTTTGCTTAGAATATTTTGCAGTTCAGTTTTGCTGATGTTCAAATTCCTGATAATTGCCTCGGTACAAAAACGATGCGAAATTTCTTTATCAATTAATTCTTCCGTATGAATCAGCGAAATGATCTCATTCTGGTCGACTGCCAGGTTACGGATATTCCTGTTTTTAATAAAATCAATGATCCCTTTAATAAATAAAACAAAACCTTTAGCTCCGGCATCTACAAAACCAGATTTGTTGAGTGCTTTCAGTTTTAAGGTGGTTTCTGCCAATGATTTTTCAAGCACAACAAAAGAATCAATGATTACATTTTTAAAATCGTGGATGGATTCTTTTTTAGTAATGAGAAAGTCGGACCACTCCTTAATTACCGTTAACATCGTCCCTTCAATCGGGTTGGCGATGGCTTCGTAAATGTAAGGAATCGATTTTTTTACGCTTTCGGCAAATTCAGGAAGGGTAATAATGGGCTTGTTTAAAGTTTCCCTACTCAGTCCGTATAAAAACTGGGCAAAAATAACGCCCGAATTACCCCTTGCACCGATTAATGCAGCGTCGGCAATATTGTTGACGGTAGTTTTATACGATTTATGAGGTTTGATATTGTCGATGACCGAACGAATTGTGGACGCAAGGTTTGTACCGGTATCTTTATCATTCACCGGGAAAATATTAATCCTATTTATTTCTATTTGATTTTGAAGTATTTGATTTCCTCCTGCAATAAATGCATAATAGAGAAATTTTCCATTGATATGAGAGGCTTCTATTTTGTACATTTCGTGTTAAGTCAACCATTTTACAATGTAAAAACCTGAAATACTAACGATAGCTGAAAGAACGGAACCCCAGATAATATCAATAAAGACGATGGGTAGCGGCCACCCTTTGAGTGTCGCTAAATTAGTTAAATCGTATGTGGCATAGGTGAAAAAGCCAAATAAAGCCCCCATCAAAATTGCCTGATAAACTGAGCCTTTGTTTATCGATGGGTAAATTACGAAAATTGAAATCCCCACAACATAAATAAAATAGAAGATGATGGCTGCAGTCCAATTAACATTATCGGTTAAAAACCCACCAAGGTATTTTTGATAGGTGTTTTTTGCAATAATACCTAACCACAACATGTCGATCATCAGAAAAACAATGAAAGTGAGCAGGTAACTGAAAATTATACTTCTTAGATGCATCTGTATTGCTTGTTAAAATTTCACAACTTTTTCTGTTCGACCTTTATGAGTTTAGAAACATCATATCCGCGCTTTTTTAGTCTTTCAATCAATTCAAAATAGAGTTGATTTTCCATTTGTGGCTTACGACTCAGAATCCAGAGATACTTATCTGAACTGCTGCCTATCACTGCCCATTGATAATCCTTATCCAGTTCCATCACATAATAGTCGCCGTAAAAGAATAAGAAAAACGAAACTTTTAATTTGGCCGGATCGGTAATTGGGTCAGGAATTTTTGCTTTCCCAATGGCCCGGGCAAATTTACCTTCAAAACTATTTTTATAGCCACTGTTTAACACCTTAATTTTGCCATCCTCGCGCAGGGAGTAATTTGCAGTAACACCAACGAGTCCACGTTCAAAAACATGGTTGTAACGGGCAATTTCATACCAGGTGCCCAAATATTTTTGAACATTCAATTCTTTGACTACAGTATTGTCAACCATCGTTTTCTGAGTTTTACAACTAACAATAAAAATACCAATAAATAAAAGGACAATTGCGGTAAAGAAGATATTTAAACTTTTAAGCATTCCTCTATTTTTTAATAACATCCGAACATTCGTTTTGCTGTTAAAGCAAATCGAAAGTGTCTTCATCCATTAGTAATGTAAACAATATAAGGCCATATAAGGTTTTGACCAATTTAACGCGCTAACTGAAGCGGATGATACGGATTGACACTGAATGATAAATGGAACACAGATGACACTGATGATACGGATTGACACTGATTTAATTTCAACAAATCATAAAAAATCATAGTAATCAGCGTCTTTTTTTAGACGCAGATGGACGCAGAACAACGCGGATGAAAAATGGAACACTGATGACACAGATGATACGGATTAACACAAATTTTTTATTTAGTAAATCATAAAAAATCTGCGTAATCAGCGTCGTCTTTTAGACGCAGATCAACGCAGATCAACGCGGATGATACGGATCGTCACCGATTTAATTTCAAAAAATCATAGTAATCAGCGTCGTTTTTTAGACGCAGATTAACGCAGATCAACGCGGATGATACGGATTGACACTGATTTAATTTCAAAAGATCATAAAAAATCATAGTAATCAGCGTCTTTTTTTAGACGCAGATGACACGGACTGTCACCAATTTAATCATAAAAATCATAGTAATCTGCGTCGTCTTTTACTTGTCGGCACTTACATACGATGAAACCTGATCGGCTGGACCACTCACATATTTGGGGTAATTGGGGTACGAGCAAAGCAGGTATCCTGCGCCTTCCTGTTTTTCGGCAATCTTTCCTTTTGGATCGATCACCAAAGTTTTGGCAGGAGCCTGTTTGTTTTCAACCCAGTTCATCAGCATATTCATATTGTCGTCGCCATTAGGAAATGGAATCGTTCTGGCTTCGGCAGGTTCTCCTTTGCCATTTACTTTGTAACTTTTTCCCGGATTACCATGTCCTGCCTGTGGCACAACGAATAAACGGGCAAACTGATCGAGGGTTTTACGACCCATCTTGTCCAATACCGATTGATAATAATCGAGCTGGGCTCCCGGAGATGCAATGTTATCCATGGTTCCAATCGTAACGATCATTTTTCCGCCGTTTTTGTAGAAAGCAGAAAGGTCTGGATTGGTACTATCGAGCCATTCAGATACCTGCTCGCGGCGTTTGTTATATTTTCCACCTTCAACGTAATCAAGCGGATTCGCTTTGATGTCCTGCATTACAAATCCGGTAAGACCAAGCGTACCCAAAGAACCGTGTGACTGGGCATTCTCCGCAGCGCCTTCCTGTCCTTTAAACCGTTGACCGGTAATCATGCCAAAGCCGTCGGGTTCAATGTTCGGTAACCACATACCAAAAGATTTGACACCATTAGCCAGCGGAGTCGCAAATTTATAGTTGCTATACGATAATTCCATTGTCTTGATCTGTCCATCAGTTAGCTTTGCACCCTCTGACTTGTCGTTAGGATCGGGATCAACGCCGTTTGGTGCACGAAGTGCTTTCCATGGATCTTTCGGACCAATGCCGTCGTTTACATTAAAAATAGCCCGGGCAGCCATGTAGTTGAATACAATGCCATCGGCAAGTCCGTCGAGTGCATCGCACTGGCGAAGAAATTCAACCCTGATTGCATTTGTTTTGGCGGGAGTCACCCAATTATTCAAAGGTTTTTCCTGAATTCTGATCCACTCAGGTGCTGCCATTAAACTTGAAAAGTTTACGATCGGGACGTTGGCAATAATGCCATTGTAGTCTTTTGGGTAGCGTTGTGCTACAGTAAGTGCTTCGCGTCCGCCATGTGAGGTACCAACATAGTAGTTATAAACGGGACGTTTGCCATAAATTCTTTCCATAATGACCATCGCAGCATCATGGGTTTTCTTCATTTGCATATACCCCATGTTTTTGATCGCTTCGTCATTCAATGCCCATTCGTCACCCGGCGTTGGTCCCGATGCGAGAGGTTTGCTTTTGTTGGCACCGCCGAATCCCATTCCTCCTGCCTGATGACCTGAGTCGCTTCCGTATAAAGCAAATCCTTTGTTGAGTAATGGATTTCTCCCTTCGCGAACAGTGATTGTTCCGTTCATTCCACCGCCACCGGCTTGCATGGCACGTTGCGACCAACCCGAAGGTAAAATTACCCTGAAATTAATGGGCCAACCATTGGGATCAACAGGAAATATCGAACCCTCAACAACAGCATAAGCCGGAGTTGATTCGGTAGCTTCAATCCATCGTGGTTCATAAAGTTTCACTGAACCAACAGGTTCACCAATGGCCGAAGCAGGAATGGATGTTCCGGCTTTCGTTATATCAGCTTTGGTAATGACAATATCTGCGGGAACTTTAGTCTGGCCAAAAGTTACAGCGCCAGCCAAAAGAAACAATGTAACAAAAAAACAAAACGATTTTTTCATGGTATGCGACCTTTTATATTATGTGTAATGATAATAAATTTTACCCTTCAAAGATATAAATCATGTTTAAACTTTTTAGAGACTGATTAATTTTTGACGCTATTAAGCATTCGTTTATTGATTGCAAACCGAGTCATAACCTTGCCTGTTTCTGTAAGCCAGTTTGTGTGGATTTTATAACCAGGTTGGAATGCCAATTAATCCATTGCTTAAAAAGTAAAGCATAAAAACAAAATTTAGTATTGCAGCCAATGCTGAATGGAAATAAAAAACCCGGGACATTTTAACCCGCCGATTCCTGAAAATATAATAGACCGACCAGACAGCAGCTAATGCATAACAGATGCCGCAAATAAAAAACAAGATTGAAATTGGGTTAACCGTTCCCAATAATTGGAACATATCATATTTTGTCTTTACTTTTATGATATAAGAAAGGATTATAACGAAAATAAAGGAGTTGGTAATCAGTGGCCATAAACAAATCAATAAGGCAGTTTTATTTTTCTTCTTCCCAAACAAATAGACCAATGACCAAAGAAATCCAAAAACAACTGTACTTAAAAGCACTAACAGTATTGCAAAAAATATAGAGATCAGCGTATAGGCCCATATTGGTGAAATCTTTTTTAAATTAACACCAATTGTATTGCCAACTAATGGATCATTTATCACCATTAATCCTATTACACCATATCCTGCATATCTGAATTCATTATTGCCTGCCGAAATATATTTTGTAGTTGAATTTCCGTTCATAAGACGTTTTAAATATAAGGTATCGTCTTTAAACCATACTTTTTGAACAAACTTAATCCGCTCATTAAATCCAAACGGAGCTAATTTAGGATTAATAATTGTATAATATCCCGACGGGTCGATCGTTGGTTTATGCTTTTTTGTATCAATAATTACAGGTTTTAGTTTAAGGTCTTTTGTCTGATAGTATTTTACTAAACCGGCGATTTCATGGATTGCATCTTCATCACCTCCATTAATCATTACGGCATATCCCATATTGTATTCAGGAAGATACGCAAAATCTGCATTCCCTCCCGGAACACTTCCACCATGTCCGTGATACATAAAACCTTTATAGTAACTGCCCGAATTTGCCAAACCATACCATTTAAACATTTCGGATTTTGATAATACAGGTAGGCTTTCGGATCGTTCCATTCTTTGTAAAGAGGAATCAGAAAGAAGTTGAATATTATTGATCCTGCCCCGGTTAATAAAAAACTTAATCATTTTAACCAAATCTTTTGGAGAGCCATTCAACGCTGCCGATGGACGATAAAGAATATTGAAGTAGTTTAATTTAATGCCGTTATCGTATAGTTTTGCACCCAATTTTTTATACTGTTCCGATTGAAGAAAGGTCATATTCTCCATTCCCATCGGTTTAAAAAAATTGTTATCGATATAGTTTTCAAAAGTTAATCCTGAAACTTTTTCAACGATATAGGCTGCAACACTTGTACCTACATTACTATATCCAATACGTGTACCCGGAATGTATTTTGAAGTTCTTCCCCCTGGATAAAAATCAAGCGCTTCTTTAAGCGTCTTGGGTTTCGGATCATCGCTGCCAAGTTCAGCAAAATGCCATTCATCCCATCCTGTTGTATGTTCCAGCAGATTTTCAATTCGGATTGGGTATTTATCTTCCCAGGGATTATTAAATTTGATTTCCGGAATGATGTCTTTTATTTTATCCTTAAGATTCAAACGTCCCTCTTCCTGCAGCTTTAAAATGGCTAAAGCAACATATACTTTTGAAACTGACCCAAGCCGAAACATTGTATTTTCGTTTGCATCGACATTATTTTCAACGTCTGCCTTACCAAAACCTTCCAACATGATCGTTGAATCCCCCATTACCATTGCAACTCCGGCACCCGGTGTATTTGTTTCTTTTAATACTTTTTGAATCGAGTTTTTTAACGCTGTCAGGGTTTGGGGCTTATTATCATCAGCAACTTGTTGGGCGAATGATTTTGAACCATTAAAAATTAAAAGCAGAAACACGAGGGCGGAAATTATTTTCATAATGATCATTTAATAATAAAAGATTAGTCACTCAATATGCATTGAACGTTACAGATTATTCTAAATATAATTTCAAAGCTGATTATTTGCCGCTTCAGCCAATTGTTCGGTTTACTTTAAATTATTTCTTAAAATGCTTTTGAATTAATGAGTGCAATTCTTCTTTGTTAATGGGTTTCGAAATATAATCGTTGCATCCCGCTTCAATTGCCTTTTCTCTGTCGCCCGATAATCCAAAAGCTGTCTGTGCTATTACGACAACATCTTTGCAAAATTGCCGGATTTGTCGGGTCGCTTCATAGCCGTTCAAATCAGGCATTTGAATATCCATCAGAATTAAATCAATGTCGCGGTTATTCCTGCAAATTTCAACAGTCTCAATGCCAGTTCTTGCCTTTAAAATTTCTTTACCAAACTTCGCAACACCAATTGTAATCAGCATTTCCGATGTTTCATCATCTTCTGCAATTAGTATTTTGAGATTTTTAAGTTCATTTTTTGTTTCATCTTCCGCAGCAAGCTCATTATTACAACTTTTTTCTTCCAGTAAAGTTTTATACGGGATTGAAAAGTAGAATGTTGAGCCTTGCCCTTGTTCACTTTCTAACCATATTCTCCCACCCAATAGTTCCACATAAGCTTTTGAAATTGTTAAACCCAGCCCGGCACCTTGCAATGCCTGTTTATCGAAAATATCGGCTTGAACAAATCGTTCAAATATTGCTTCTTGCCTGTCTGATGGAATCCCAATTCCTGTGTCTTCAACAAAAAACTCAAGGTGATCCCCCTTTTTATCACACCCAAATACAATTGATCCCTGGTTGGTATATTTTATAGCATTTTTAACAAGATTGATCATTATGGCATAGATTTTTTCATGGTCTGTCGTAATAATCGCTTCTTTCGCCGACAATGTTCTCTTTAATATTAACTTTAATCGTTTACTTTCAGCTTCAGGTTTGAAGAATGTATAAACATATTCCAGTTGATCGATTATATTCGATTCTTTAGGAATAACTTCCATTAGCCCTGATTCTATTTTCGATATATCAATAATATTATTGATGATATTGAGCATTCGCAAACCACTTTTTTCAATGATTTTAATATATTCCAGTTGTTTATCACTTTTCAAGTCAGGTTCTTTCAATAAATCAGCAAATCCAAGAATGCCATTCATCGGAGTCCTTATTTCGTGACTCATATTGGCAAGGAATGCAGATTTTAAACGGTCGCTTTCTTCTGCATGTTCTTTGGCTTTGATAAGTTCCTGTTCTGCCACCTTGCGTTCAGTTATATTTTCATGCATAAAAACAAATCGTTCCGGCTTACCGCCGCTATCTTTGAGCGGAAATATAAGTGCACGAATCCAAAGTGGAATATCAGGAGCCTCGGGAACTACATCGTGTGCATTGAAATAGGTATCTGGCAGATTCACAACTTCACCATTTTTAGCTTGCAAAACTAATTTCTCCATTTCAGGACCCTTACGCCCGAGATCAGCAAAGATTGAAAAGTCAGGAGGTGGAAATGCGCCAAATAATTGAATATATGCAGGATTCCCGCGAATTGTAAATCCATCTTTATCAACAATTTGAATTGACATTGGGTTTTTATCAATAATGTCATTCAACAATGATTCCGCCTGTCTTCGCTGAGTGATATTCTCATGAATAATAACGATCCTATCGGGTATTCCATTGTTATTATTTAATGAAAACCCAATTGCTTTGATCCAAACCGGAGTATCAGGGAAGGATGGGTCAACATCTTTTACATTAAAATAAGAATCCGGAAAGTAAACAACTTCACCCTTTTTAATCTTTTCAAACAATTCGCCCAATCCTTGTTGTAATAACTGAGTATCTTTAAAGATCGAGTAGTCAGCGGGGGGGCGAACACCAAAAAGTTTGGTATGAGCCGGATTAATTTGAATGGCATAACCATCCATATTCAGGATTTGAATGGACATCGGATTTTTTTCAATGACATCCCTGAAAATTGATTCGGATAATTTGTGTTCAGTAACGTCCTGAAGAGTACCATAAAGACCAACAATCTGCCGCGTTGAATCAAACTTTATGCCCCCGAATGCATTTACATTCCTTATTTTACCGTCGGAGCGGATAAGGTCAAGTTCAAGCTGGAATTCTTCACCCGTTTTCATTGCAATTTCAACCGCATTATTCAGGATATGCCAACTTTTAGGAGTATAAAAGTTTTCATGTTCAGCATAGCTTGGCGCCGGTAGATTGGGATCGAGACCGGCAATTTCATAAAGCTCATCAGACCAGATTACTTTATCAGCTTTAGTGTCCCAGACCCACTCCCCAATATGTGCCAGTTTTTGTGCTTCATGAAGAATGTTCTGGTTTTCCTGAAGTACATGTTTAGCGTGCTTTCTTTCCGAAGGTTCCGTTTCTATAGAACTCTTTAAGAGATCATACTTTTGCTTCAACTCCAGCAACTCTTTTATAAGCTGATCTTTAGTTTTGTTTTGAAGGTTCATAGCACAGTTTGTTTTATTGCTTTCAGTTTGTTCTCCTTTTAACAAAGATATCGATAAAAAGTTAAGTCAATGTTGGCTGTGGTTTAATATGAAACGAATCTACAAGTTGGATATTAAAAATCAAATGAAGGCATATTTACCAGGCGGCATTAATTTTGATTTAACCTGCTATTAGTTTTAATCAAATTCAAATAATACTTTCTACTATAGGCTCCCGGAGATGCATGATCCCCATATTCAAAGTCGAAATGAACATACTTTATATCCTTTAGTTCAGTCAAGGTAAACGTATTTGAAATTATATATTGGTCAGCTCCACAGGTTCCCATTTGTTGTGTCAAATGGTCGCTATTTTTTATCTTAACAAAAATGGTGTCGTATGAGATTTTAACAAATTCAAGATATACTTTGTCCAAATATTTATCATTGATTCCTTTTATCAACTTTGAATAAGTCAATGTGTCTGCATTTACATTTTGTAGTTTCAAAATGCTGTCACAATCAAAATCCCACATTGGAATTTGCCCAATAATTTTCGCATCCTTTTTTGGCCTATTTTGATTATTACAAGCAGCCAATAAAATCATGATAACTAAAATCAGTTTTGCTCTTGATCTTGTCATAGCGCTGTCTGTTTATAATACCCAATAATGTTAACTTCTAATCTGAAGGATGCGATTCCGTAGCACTTCACCGTTAATCGTCCATAAACTTCGATTGAAGCACAATGCTTGATGTAACAACTGAATCGCCACTCCAGTGTAGATGAAGTTAGTGGCTACCTTTGGTATCAGCAGGTTCCCATAACTCTATTTTGTTCCCTTCTGAGTCCATTATATGTATAAATTTTCCATAGTCATAAGTCGCAATCGTGTCAAGTATCGTTACTCCGTTTTCCTTGAGTTTGTTTACAAGTCCTTCAATATTCTGAACCTGGTAGTTAATCATAAAATCCTTTTTGGATGGCGAAAAATATTCATCCCCTTTTTTGAAAGGTTTCCATTGAAGAGAATTTATTTCGTCAGGTCTGTTAATGTTTCTCGATTCAAAACCGGAAGAGCCCCAATCATTTATTTCAATCCCTAAGTTTTTGGTATACCATTCTTTCGTTTCCTTCAGATTGTCTGAATAAAAGAAAATGCCACCAATTCCGGTTACCTTTGGGGTTGTGTCTTTAGCCGAAGTGGTGTTTGTCGCTTCTTTCTTTTGTTCTTTCATTTTATTCGATTTTTTATTTGTATTACTTGTCTGATTGCAACTTATAAGAATTATTGCAATTGAAATTGTTATTAATAGTTTATTCATTTTGGCATTCTTTTTTGTTTCTAAATCTCATTATTGTCAAAGTAAATCACTGGAAAGTTTTTATAAAATATAGGAATCCAAATACATATTGAAATAGCAAAAACTGAAAAAGTCATTCCAATCATATTCGACCAGCCATCGCCCCATCCCAAAGTAACGCCATAAAAATCATTGCCTTCAATTTTGCCACAAATCAGTTTAATCAAATAATTGTTTACAATATCAAAAAGTGGAACCAGACAGAAAAAAGCATAAATAAAACCTGCGGTAAAAGATTTATTAATCTTTACCTTTCTGAAAATTAAAACACCCAAAATCAAAAAGATAATATCCTTTATATAAGGGAACAATCCGGGTATTACGCCAATACGTATGTTATTCACTGGTTCCGACCGAATCCAGGCAGTTGTATATTCCCCTTTCCAGAAGCTTGGAATCAAATGAGTCTCTATTGGTTTTGATCCAATTAAATAAGTTCCTATTACATGACTTGATTCATGAATAAATGAATAACTAATAATCACGATCATTGAAATCCCAACAATATTAATCATCCATTTTACAGGGGGCCAGTTATTTCGCAAATAGAATATGATTAAAGGGCAGAGAACCAATCCAACTATTTCAATCGTTGCAAGTCTGTGCCTTAAATCGGGTAAAATTCCTTTAAGGATAAACCATATCACAATTAAATTAAAAACAAAAACACCTAAAATCTTGTACCAGTTTTTTGGGGAGGATGTTGTCATTTTATATTAATTTTAGTCATGAACAATCAAATGGTCAGTTTTAATCAATACAGTTTGTTCTTGTTTAACAAAGGTATGGATAAAAAATTACGTTAATCGTGTTGGTAGTTAAATATAACGTTGGCGCTATGGTTAGTTGCCGATTTCGTAGCACTTTCATATCAAGTTACACGGAACTTTTATAAAAGTGATACCCTTGAAATATGCACTGCAACGGCAATTAACTATAGCGCGTGATGTGGCCAGTAAATCTTTTATTCATTTAGGTACTGGAGCCTCCGTTTACTCCAATGAATTGTCCAGTTGTACTGCGCGCATTATCAGATAGAAAATACATTATAGCTTCAACTACTTCATCAATCTCAATTCGTCTTCCAATCGGTATTTGTGAAACCGGTATTCTCTTTTCTTCAGGATTTGTCCCGGCATCTTTAGTGCTACCAGGAGCAACCATATTAACAGTTATTCCATTCTTAATCTCCTCAAGTGCTAATGTCTTTGTCAATACTGTCAATGCTGCCTTATGGATAGCAAATGGCCCTAATCCTGCCGCACCTTTCATATAATCTTTTGATGAGGCTCCAATATTTACAATGCGTCCAAATTTTTGTCGTCTCATACATGGAAGGACTGATTTGCATAAGATAAACGGTGCATTTAAAATAATATCCTGTGATTTTTTCCAATCATCAAAGGATGTATCCCAAATTGTCTTGAAAATATCTGTACCAACATTGTTTATCAAATAATCAATCCGACCATATTTGCCAATCACTTTATCAATGAATAATTGAACTTGCTTAAAATCCGTAATGTCAACTTTATCAATTAAACAATCTATATTCTTTTCAGCACAATCTGCTCTAAGCAAATCTGCCGATTTCTCATCACTATGATAAATCGTTGCGAAATTAAATTGTTCAGAGGAAAGACGATTAAACAATCCTTTCCCAATTCCTCTAGTTGCTCCTGTTATTATAATTGTTTTTTTCATAATCAAACTATCAATGTGCAGGTTTTATTTTATTGGCCACAACGTTTTATATAAACGGATTTTCCGTACAATATCTCCCAAATAGGGTGGATATGTGTGGTTTTAATCATTTTTTTTGCAAGTTAGTAATTTTGTGTAAACCCAATAATTGCATATATTTCCGACTCGTACTCAGCAAACAACAGTCCCCATTCTTCAAAATAACAGTTTCAAAACAGCTAAATTGCCGCCTCATCCATTTGTCAGTTTTATTCATTACAGTTTGTTCTTGTTTAACAAAGGTATGCATAAAAAATTAAGTTAATCATGTCCATCATTAAAAATCAAGGTTAATAAGGTTTTGTTATTGGGGGATTTGCCTGGCTACTAAGGTTAGGATAAAGAAAATAAGGTTTTTAATGCTCGCTAACGCTCATTTGTCCTGAAGGCCGGGTTTTTATTTCCACCATTCTTTAAGTTCTTCATTTTGCGCTTCTTTATTTCCATTTAACCAAGCTTTTTGGTAGTGCTCCCAACCGTTTTTATAGTATTTATCGCTTGGAGAAAAATCACCTACTCCAATATCAAAATCAGGATTAGCTTTTGGAACCCTAAAGTCTGCCCAATTACATTTTTTTTCTTTACTTGTCGAATGCTCTTTCCAAATTCCAATAAAAGCATTGTTCATATATCCATCCGAATTTTGCCCTATATTATTATATTTGATTTGGTCTTTCGAATCAAGATACCATTTCGAATAAAGATGTCCCTTAAATATTCCACTATGTTTTAGATTTGGATTTTCTTTGAATTCATAGTCGGCAATCAAAATACCTTGTGATTTTATTCCTTTATCCTTGTATTCATCATCAACTCCAAAATTTAATTTTTTGATTAGTTTTATTTCAGAAAGTTTTATTGTTCCGCTAAAATCACAAATTATTCCCTTAACGTTAGATTTGCCTGAAACCATGTATTCAGTTGGAATGGTTAAGCATTTCTCTATTGAAATCAGCTTTATTTTAATTCGTTGGTGATCTTCTCCAATGATTCCAACTATTATATAATTTTCCGTTTGATTCCATAAACATGAAAAGTCAAATTTATTGAATTCGGCTATTTCATTTTCTGTATTCAATTCATCTTCGAGAAGAAATTTGCTCAGAAACTTTTCATTCGTCTGAGCAAATGAAATGTTCGTTAAAAATAGTAGGATACAAATTAATCGTGTCATATTTAAGCTTCTGATTAATATATTATTAATGTGCTCTTTTAACAAAGGTATTCATAAAAAATTAAGTTAATCATGTACATCATTAAAAAATAAGGTTAATAAGGTTTTTAATTGGGGGGATTTGCCTGGCTACTAAGGTTAGGATAAGGAAAATAAGGTTTTGAATGTGTGAGATTTAATCAAAAAGGATTTCCATTTTCAAATTATCCCATCTTCTCATCTTCTCATTTTCAAATTATCTAATTGCCGAATTGTCTAATCATCTCATTTTCAAATCCGCTTCATCCCGGACGAAATCTAAATCAATTCTCTAACCATTTTCTAAAATCCTGTACTTTTTCGCGGCTTACTATTAAGTCATTTGATTCGTTTGAATGAAGTTTAACTTTTAAACGACTATTTGAATAGCTAATGATGTCTGAAATAGCCGACAAAGAGACTATGAATTTCCGGTTGATGCGGAAAAACTGTGCAGGATCTAATAAATCTTCCAACTGATCAAGCGAATAATTGACGCCATAATCACGTCCCGGATTATTTTGAAGGAAGGTGCATTTTTCAATACTATAGAAACATTGAATATCTTCAGTAGTAAACACTTTAATATGCTCACCAACATTCATTACAAATTTGTTCTTGTACTTTTTTGTAAGCGAGTGCATGATGCTGTCAAATACCTGTGCCGGTATCTCTTTTGGCGAGTTGCTTTCTTTAAATTTTTCAATCGCATTTTTCAATTCATCCGGATCAATCGGTTTTAACAAATAATCAATACTATTTACTTTGAATGCTTTAAGGGCATATTCATCATAGGCAGTGGTGAAAATAACAGGTGTTTTAACAATGGTTTGTTCAAATATTTCAAAGCTTAAACCATCGGCCAATTGAATGTCCATAAATATTAAATCGGGTGCCTGATGGGTATTTAACCATTGAACAGCAAGTCTAACCGATTGTACGATTTCTGTAACATCGATGGATGGGTCGTAATTTTTAATTAATCCGACTAATCTCTCAGCTGCGACTTTTTCATCTTCTACAATAAGGCAATTCATAGCTTAAGGTTTAATAATTGGCAACTTCACAATAAATTGACCATTCGATTCAATAACTTCCACTGATGTGCCTGAAACGTATGCATATCGATGTTTAAGGTTTTCAAGACCCAATGGTGCTTTATCCGAATTGATTGTTTTTTTCGTTTGAAGGTTGTTTGTCACAATTACAAAATCATTTTCAATTTTCATTTCAATTTTCAATGGTAGTTCGTCTGAAATTATATTGTGTTTGATGGCATTTTCAACCAACATTTGTATACCCAAAGGGACTACCTGAAGATTGAGGTTGTCTGTTATATACGAATTGAATAGTAGTCCTTCACCAAACCTCATTTTTGTAAGGAAAATATAATCGTCAACAAATTTCATTTCGTCTTTTATTGAAACCAATTCTTTATCGTTTTGATCCAGTACATATCGGTAAATATCTGATAATTTCTTGATAAAAGCAGTTGCAAGTTCATGTTTTTGCTCTACCATTCCGCTAAGCGTATTCAAATTATTGAAAAGAAAATGTGGATTTACCTGGTTCTTCAATGCTTCATATTTGGCCAACAGGTTTTCTCTTTTTAATTCCTCATTTTTTGCAATAGATTTCATCCAATTGTTTGCAATAAATGTTGAATAGTAAAGATAAAATATAATCAAATCAGCAACTAAAGTAAAAAAAGCCTTTGCCCATACATCATAAAAAACTTCCTTTCCGGTCATCCCCCATAAAAATCGGTCGATAGTGTAAGGGATCATTATACTCACAAATATTCCATAACTTATATATATAAAAAAGTTAATCAGATTTGCCCTTTGGGGATTTTTTGCCCAGTCAAGTTTTTTAGTATATATGCCAATTAACGAATTGCCCAATCCAAAGCCAAGTCCATAGGCATATCCAATTGAAGTATAAGTAAAATAATATGAAAATGAGGAAAATATTTGGGGACCTTTAAATAAATATCCTATGATGGGGGGAGGTACCGTAAATAATAATATCCACATTATAGCGTTTAAGTAAGTCTTCCTCTTTTTATTATTGCTGTTTTTCATGAATTCCGGGTTAAACTAATTTTAAAATATTTCTTCTGAACATCAGAAGTGCAATGAAATTTAAAACAAATCCGATGCAAAGTAAAACAAAAACTCTTGATAAGAATGTAATATCTGTCAATGGAAGAAGCTTCTGGAAGATGTCATAAATCCCTTGTATTCCCCAATAATTAACGGTAAAAACAGCCATCTTTTGCATAATCTCAGGCATTACAAAGATAGGGATCATACTACCACCAATGGCGCTCATTGTCATTACAATGATGGTTGAAAATCCCTGCACCTGCTGGCGGGTTTTAGCAAATGAGGCAAGAACTACACCAAAACCGGAACAGGCAAAGGCAATTGTAAAAATCATAAGTATAAGCGAAGGGAGATGATGTACAATGTCTAAGCCAAAAACCAGCCAGGCGTAAATAAACATGATTGACAGCTGAATAATGGAAATGATATTAGCATATACCAATTTCCCAAAGAGGATATAATCGGGAGGTATGGGGGAGCAAAGTAACTTCTTTAACATCCCTTCCTGCTTTTCATCCATTAGACTTCCACCTATTCCGGCAACTGAAAATAATAGCATCATTACTGATGTACCTGCCACCGATTGAACAAGACCCATTAAATTACCTTCTTTTGAATTGTTCATTTTCCCGAAAACTAAAGCAAACAGGGTGATAAACAGGATGGGCAAAACAAAAGTAAGCATCATGTCTTGACGATTACTGAAGAACAATTTCAGATCTTTCTTTACTAGTTTTATCATTTGTCTCTTAGTTTTTTCCCGGTTAAACTTAAAAATATGGTTTCAAGGTTTATCTTTCTGATATCAATACCCATGATGTCAAGACCAGCCTCATTGCACTTTATTATTATTTTCGATAAATCGCCCTGAATGTTCATCGAATAAAAATGTATTGTATCTTCAAAACGCTGTAGATCGTACCAGTCTTTCACAATTGTTGTGTAGCGTTCATCCGAAAGATTGGTAAAAGAGATCACAACGGTTTCTTTCATCGAACCCGATGTTCTTAATTCAGCCAATGTTCCTTCAGCTATAATTTCTCCATCGTCAATAATTCCGATACGATCGCATAAACGTTCAGCCTCTTCCATATAATGGGTGGTATAAACAATTGTCATTCCATCTTTATGCAGTTTCTCAACCACTTCAAAAATCAAATTCCGGCTTTGAGGGTCAATACCCACGGTGGGTTCATCCATAAACAGAACTTTAGGTCGATGAAGCAAAGCAGAAGCGATGTTAACCCTACGTTTCATTCCACCTGAATAGGTTTTAACTTTATCATTCTTCCGGTCTGTCAACCCTAGCTGGTCTAAGGTTTCATCAATACGTTTTGTTAATTCCGTTTTCGGAACATTATAGGTGCCACCCCAAAACAGCAAATTATCATACGCCGATAGCTCATTATAAAGTGCTATTTCCTGTGTAACAACACCAATGTTTCTCTTACATTCCAGCGGATTTTTCTTCAAATCATAACCTGCAATACTTACTTTTCCTTCACTTGCTTCTAAAATGGTACTCATGATGGATATCGTGGTTGTTTTACCAGCACCATTTGGGCCTAACAATCCATAACATTCACCTTGCTGAATGTTGAATGAAATACCTTTCAACGCTTCAATCGTGTCGAACGTCTTTCTTAAGTTTAAAACAGAGATCATATATCCTTTTATTTTATAGTTGTTCTAAAATCAGTACCCCAACAAAGCTA
>Ga0302292_1001132_pt1 | contig 17501 bp, 12 predicted proteins | sample III_Fen_N2_1_FD_194553 | JGI IMG/M metagenome (GOLD analysis project Ga0302292, IMG submission 194553) | Peat permafrost microbial communities from Stordalen Mire near Abisko, Sweden - III_Fen_N2_1 | ecosystem: Environmental > Terrestrial > Soil > Wetlands > Permafrost | place: Sweden: Abisko...
ATCAGAGAGACTATTTCACGGAATAAAATTCCTACTTATTATATTCGGATTTCAACTGCTTTTGGATTCATCTTCGTAAGAATATTGCTAATCTCTCATTCTAATATAATTCTCTAATTGGTTTTGGAATGGTTTTGGATTGGTTTTGGGTTCTATAATTTTTTCATTTATTAACCTTATATATGCCATATATCTTTATAGATATATGGCATATATAAGGTTAATAAATGATTGTTAAGTGATTGATATATCGGAATAGCCTCGGATCCAAAACCAAACCAAAACCAATCCAAAACGATTCAGTGTCAGATATGTATTCAGTATGCAAATATAATAATAACATACAATAATCCGTTATTCTTCAAAAAATAAATCAGGAAAACCAACATAGAATATCAGAATTACTTTTTGATGGCTTAGAAGTTTTTGCGGATAATCATTAAAAATATCTATTTCAATTAATAACCTCTCTCAGCTATTTTAATAAAAGATAGAATCCGTATAGAATACCTTGCTTCTTCGTAACTGAAATGTGCTGTTATTTTCACTGGATTGTTTTGAGTGAGATTGATGCAGGATTAATACGAACCAAATCGTATCATAATGAATACCGATCCGGGTTAAGTGTCTGAAGAAATACTATAAAAGCAACTCTTAATGCAGCAGGGAAATGCTGCGAAATCTAATCTTCTTCTGTCGTATTGTTCAATCCGTTGTTCGTGTTCCTGAGGTTTTTTACATATTCTCTGGGAGTCATTTTGAATGCTTCTGTAAAACAGGTTGTAAAATACGAAGGCGAATTAAAACCAACATCATAACAAACTTCAGATATGTTTTTATCCTGGATAGTAAGGAATTCGCAGGCTTTTTTAAGACGGATATTCCGGATAAATTCACCCGTGCTTTGTCCCGTGAGCGCTTTGATTTTACGGTGTAATCCCATACGGCTAATCCCTAAATCTATGGCCAGCGAATCACCATTGAATTCGGTTTCCACCAATTTGTCTAAAATTACTGAAATCATCTTTTGTAAAAACAGTTCATCCTGGGATGTTGATGCCGGATCGGGTTTGTTTAAGTCGCCCAATGATATTTTACGACTATACCGTTCTTTAAGCAGATCCCGGAGTTCAATAAGTTTAGTTACCCTAATCAGAAGATGTTCAGGGTGAAATGGTTTTGTAATGTAAGAATCGGCACCTATTTTTAAGCCTTCAATTTTATTCTCAATATCCGATTTTGCGGTTAATATAATAATTGGAATGTGATTCGTTTCAATGGATGATTTAAGTCGGGTACACAATTCAATTCCATCCATTTCGGGCATCATTAAATCGCTAATGATCAAATCATAGTCATTTAATGCGATCATTTCAACAGCAATTGCCCCATTTTCGGCTTCTTCAATTGCATATTCCTGGCCAAGAATACTATGGATATAAGTCCGGATATCTTCATTATCTTCTACAATCAGAATTCTTTTTTTGTTTCGATTATTGAACTTCTCATCATCTGATTTTTTTGTTTCAGAAATACTCAGATCTACTGTGGATTCTGTTTTTTCAAGATCCTGATTTGTTTCAGAATCATCCATTAATTCACTTTCCAGATAAGCACTTCTTTCAATGGGGATCGTGATTTTAAATGATGTTTTTATCTTGGGTGTACTTTCCACGTCAATAGTCCCATGATGAAGTTCAATTAGATTTTTCACCAAATGCAATCCGATGCCGGAGCCTTGTTGTATGCTGCTTTGTTCCTTTCCCTGAAAGAACCGGTCGAAAATACTTTTAATTTCCGATTGCGGTATCCCTTTGCCATTGTCGGTAACTGTTATTTCAACTTTTTCAGTATCATATACATCTTTTTTTACAGTGATTGAAATAATGCCATTATTATTTGTGAATTTAAATGAATTCGAAAGTAAGTTCATTAATGATTTGTTAATAAACTCAACATCAAACCAAGCCATTAATTTGTCCTGATCGTGAATAAAATTAAACTGAATATCCTTATGCCTCCTGAGTTCTTCAAATGAAAGCATGATTTCAGCGATTACAGGTATGATGTCGTTTTCCTGTACTTTTAATTTCATTTGTCCCCGTTCTGTTTTTCTAAAATCAAGTAATTGATTTACCATTCCTAACAGGCGTTTTGCATTTCGTAACATCAACTTTAAATGAGTTTTCTTTTCATCTTCCGTTTCATCCTGTTGCATTTTTTCAAGTGGTCCGATGATCAAAGTCAATGGTGTTCTGAACTCATGTGATATATTGGTAAAGAACTGCAATTTTTCCTGGTGAACTTCTTCGTCTTTTTCACGTTTTGCCCGTTCAATTTTAAGATGATTGGCAGTGCGGATTCTGATTGTTAAAAATAGCCATACAAAATAAAACAACCCGGAAAGGATGATCATATAAATAAAATATGCCCAATAAGTCTTCCAGAAAGGAGGTTTGATAATTATTTCAATCGTAGCAATGTTGCTGTCACTCCATACGGCATCCGGACTTGAAGCCTTCACCTTGAAGGTGTATTCACCGGGAGCCAGGTTTCGAAAGGTAACATTGTTTTGGGTCCCTAAATGGTTCCATTTTTTATCCGATCCTTCCAGAAAATAGGCATATTGAATTTTTTTATTCGCATTGTAATTAATACCAATAAACTCGATGGTAAATACCGATTGGTTGTAGTTTAATACAATTTTATCGGCAAGTGTAATATTTTCTTTTAATGGGGAATTTTTATGTCTGTTTTCCGATGGAGTCATAACTTCGTTGTAAATCATAAGTCTGGTAAAGACTACCGGTGGACATTTATCGTTTTTGGTTACATTCATTGGATTAAAAATGTTTAACCCGATATAACCACCAAAAGCTAATAATCCGTTTGGCAATTCAGTTACGGATCTTTCTGAAAATTCACGACTCTGTATGCCATCCTGAGTACTGAAATTTTCAATTTCTTTTGTTTCGGGATTTAGCTTCGAAATTCCTTTGCTGCTAGCAATCCATATTTTACCGGTTTTATCGCGGGCTATTGACCGGATGTAATTACTGTTTAATCCATTTGATTCGCTATATCTTTTCCCTTTGTTCGTGAGTTGATTGTACACATAGAGTCCTTCACCCTGAGTCCCTAACCAAATGATGTTATCGTGCACCAGAATATCAACAACCACGTGCGGAGAATAGATTGTTGGTTTTAAATTGACTTTATTGCTGATTGAATTATAGGTGACCACTCCCGAGCCATAGGTGCCAATCCACAGGATACCGTTTTTATCTTCTTTAATACACCGTATCCCGGTTCTGTTGTTCAGAATGTTTATCCTGCCGATTGTTTTGTTACCATTTGCAAACCGTGCTAATCCATTGCTTGTCCCGATCCATATTGAATGATCCTTTGATTCATAAATGCAACGAACATCATTTCCGGGAAGTGAATTCGGGTTCAGATTATCGAATAAATACCGGGTGTAATTTTTGCCGTTTTTATCCAATTTGAATAATCCCTTGTTATAAGTACCAAACCATAAATTGTTTTGGGAGTCAAGAAAAATAGACTGATAAATTAATCCCGGGAATTTTTTATTGATGTCAAGTTCTTTGATGACTTCACTTTGAAGGTTTATTTCGCAAACTCCTGTTTTGTCGGTTCCAAGTGTGCCTATGTATAAATTTCCTTTCCGGTCAGGACAGATGGAAGTTATAGGCGAATTTGGCAATGAGTTTCCTGCATCGGATTCATGTTTAATTAGTTTGAATTTTGTCGGTGTTCCTTTTAGCATGTTTACGCCACCCCAGGCTGTCCCAATCCACATGTTATTATCCTGATCGGCAAATAATGAATTTATGGATGAACAACTTAGTTTCGCTGATGATTCGCCCTGGCTGAAAATCTGATATGTAAATTTTTCATTGACTCTAAATGATTTTACAGAGAAACTCATTAAAAATTGCTCTGTACCGATCCATATTTTACCGGCATGATCCTCTTTTATGGTCCCGACAGAGTTGCTATTTAATTCTGAAGGATAGTTTACTAATTCTAACAAATTTGTTAATTCATTATAGAGATAACAACCTTTTGAAGTGCCGATCCAGATTCTTCGATAACTATCCTGATATATTGTGCGGATAAAAAGTGAATTTTCCGACAATGGATAAAAATGGATTTTGTTTTCTTTAATATCGTATCTATAAAGTCCATTGTGTTGAGTCCCGATCCAAAGACGATTTTTATCATCTTCAAGTAAACTCATAATAAATAAGGGAGGTGCAATGTTTTTGATTTTTGGAAGTGTCAGGTCATGGAATTCTTTTTTATTCCAATCAAAGTAATTTATCCCATCTCCATATGTCCCAATCCAGGTTGTTGTTTTATCATTCCCTGATGTCAGGTATGTTATATCATTAAATACTAATTTAAGTGGATTTGTATTTCTTCGGACTTTAATTATACTGTCCGATTTATAATCATAGATATTCAAGCCATCCGAAGTTCCAGCCCAGATATTTCCATCGGGTGCAAGTAGCATGGTTTGAGTATGATTATTTGAGAGTGAATATCGTCCTGAATTTATTGAAAAATGAGTGAAGCTTTTTCCATCAAACTTATTTAATCCTTCTTCGGTGGCTATCCAGATAAATCCTTTCGAATCTTGCAGGATACTGTATATAGCGTTACTCGAAAGTCCTTCTTCACTTGAGAATTTAGTGATCAGATTTGACTCTGTCTTTTGGGATATTACTGGTAAATTACTATAAAAGAATAAAATCAGAATTCCTATTTTGATGTTGAAATGAAATCGGTTTTTCATAGAATAGATTTAATTATACAAAGTAAAGACATTCGACTTAATCTACAAATACAATAAGGTATAAAATATCCTATTTGTTTTTGCTTTGGTAAGATTGAATCCGTGATTCAGTTTGTTTTCTTCTCATGTTATATAGAATCCCCGATTAATAATGTTCAGGTGAATTTAAACAATACGATTCAGTTGCTAATTGAAAATTTTCGAAGGTCTAATTCATGGAATAGGAAATATAAAATAAAGTGAATTCCTCTTTGAAAATTCTGTAAATTTCAAAAAAGATATTCCTGTATTGTATAATTAAATCAGAGCTGCACTCCCGAATTGTGTTTGTAAAGGCGAATTGTTACAATAACAAAAGTATATTGCAAAATACAGAAAGATGTAGCGTAAGATTTAAACGATATTTGCATCTGTAATTTGGGGAGATAAACTATCAGATAATATCAAACCAAATAAAAAATAAAATGCATTGAAGAATATCTCAAGTTCAATGCAAATCTATTTTAAAAATTTGAATGAACTATAATAATAAAATTGAAAATTATGAATCTTTTTTTCTCAAGGTCCAAAAATGCGTTATTAAACTTCTCCTCTTTTAAAACCAGGATTTTACTGATGTTTATCTTTACGGCATCAACAATTTATGCAAACGAACCGGGGATGGGCAAGCATGCACCATCAAAACCTGATGTTTGCAAATTTGTGGTGGAAAGTGCTATGAGATATCAAACCATTGATAATTTCAGTGCTTCTGATGGCTGGAGTATGCAGTTTATTGGATTATGGCCGAAAGAGAAACAAATTAAAATGGCCGACTGGTTATTTAGTACCAAAAATGATGCAGTTGGAAATCCAACAGGTATTGGTTTATCATTATGGCGTTTCAATATTGGTGCAGGGAGTGCTGAACAAGGTGATTCGAGCCAAATTGACAATGTGTGGACACGTACATCCTGTTTTTTACTCAAGAATGGTACGTATGATTGGAATAAACAGGAAGGTCAACGAAATTTTATGAAACTGGCTAAAGAGCGTGGGGTGGATCAGTTCCTTGGATTTATACTGTCAGCACCGGTTTACTGGACTCAAAATGGGTTGGCAACCAATATAGGCCGTGGAGCCACTTTCAATATTAAAAATGACCGGTATGATGATTTTGCCCGTTTCATTTCGAATGTTGTCATTGGTGTGGAAAAAAAGGATGGCATCAAACTTAATTATATTTGTCCTTTTAATGAACCGGATGGACATTGGAACTGGGCTGGACGGAATCAGGAAGGAACAGCGGCAACAAACAGAGAGATTGCAAAAACCGTCAGATTGATAGGGAATGAATTTAAATCACAGAAAATTGATACTAAAATTCTCGTTTCCGAATCGTTCGATTATAATTGTCTGTTTAGGGTTCATCCAATGTCTCATGCTGACCGCAGTAACCAGATTCAATCATTTTTCAGAGCGGATAGTATATCAACTTATATTGGAAATGTACCGAATGTCCCCCGTTTGATGGCTGCACACAGTTACTGGACAAATACCCCTCTTTCGGATTTGCGTTCAATCAGGCAGGAATTAGGAAATGAATTAAAAAAGAATAATGTAAGATACTGGCAAACCGAACTCTGTATCATGGGAAATGACAATGAAATAGGAGGGGGTGGCGGTAAAGATCTGACCATGAAAACGGCTCTCTACATTGCACGTGTCATCCATCACGATCTGGTGTATGCCAACGCTTCGGCCTGGCAATGGTGGCGGTCGGTCGGGACAGGCGATTATAAAGATGGGTTGATTTATGCCAATCCTGATAAATCGTTGTTGGATGGCACCTTTACCGATTCTAAATTAATGTGGACACTCGGCAATTATAGCAGGTTTATTCGTCCGGGGGCTACCCGTTTAGGAGTTTCAGGTTACAACCGGAAAAATGAAAAGATTGCTGAAGGTGATACCGATCCGTACTCACTTATGGTTTCGGCTTTCCAAAACAGTGATGGAACACCTGTAGTGGTAGTGGTTAATTATCAGGATGAAGATAAGGAATTTAATCTGGAATGGAATGGGACCAAATTAAAGAAATGGAAATCATATCTCACTTCAGATGCTCCAAACTGTAATTTAGCACTCCAACAGCCCGTGAATTATGGAGATAAAACAAGTATTCCGGCACGTTCGGTGATTACCTATGTAGGAATCGATTAACGCTCAGATTTTGAACACAAAAATGTAGAAATTAAATTATAAACTTAATAAATTATATAAGCATGAAATTGAAATTAATTTATGGACTAACGCTTTTAATCCTTGCTGTGAGTTCTGTAAACGCCAAACCTCAATTTGGAAAAACGCAACTATTCAATGACAACTGGAAATTTACACTGTCTGATGTAAAGGATGGAGCAAACCCTTCACTGGATGATTCAAAGTGGCGGGCTCTTGATCTTCCGCACGACTGGAGTGTCGAAGGTGTTTATAGTCCGGATAAAGCCAGCTGTACAGGTTATCTCCCCGGTGGGATAGGATGGTATCGCAAGACTTTTAATATTCCTGAATCAGAAAAAGGAAATAAAATATTTATTTATTTTGAAGGGGTTTATAATAACAGTGAAGTTTTTATTAACGGAAATTCTGTTGGCAAACGTCCGAATGGTTATATTTCCTTTATGTATGATATGACTCCGTTTCTTAAATTCGGAAAAGAAAATACTCTGGCTGTCAGGGTTGATCATTCACTCGAAAGAGACTCAAGATGGTACACCGGTTCAGGAATCTATCGCGACACTTACCTGGTTAGTGCTTCACCGGTTCATTTGGATATGTGGGGTGTTTATTTTAAAGCAAACAGGATTAATAAAAAAAAGGCCGAAGTATCTGTTGAAACAACAATAGACAATAGTCTGGATAAAACTGCAACTGTCAGAATATTGAATGAAATTATTGAACCCAAAACGGGAAAAGTGGTGGCGAGCAGTGCTAAAATTCTGAAGATTGATCCGAAAATTAAAGCGAGCTCTCAACAGAGCCTAAATATACCTTCACCAAAGACATGGTCTGTTGAAACTCCGGTACTGTATACTCTTAGAACAACTGTATTCAGTGATAATCAAATTATTGACAGGAATGAACAGGAAGTAGGATTGCGTTCCCTAAAATTTGATCCCAATAAAGGTTTTGCCTTAAATGGAGTATGGACAAAATTAAAAGGGGTTTGTATACATCATGATGCGGGTTGTTTGGGAACAGCTGTTCCACGGGATGTGTGGAAAAGACGATTGATCAATCTAAAAGAAATGGGCTGTAATGCGATCCGTATGAGTCATAATCCTCAGGCCACTGATGTCTACGAATTGTGCGACGAACTTGGATTACTGGTAATGGACGAAGCATTTGACGAATGGGTATATCCTAAACGGAAATGGATTACGGGTTGGAATAACGGAACACCGGAATTTCAAGGATCTTTCTCTTTTTTCAAAGAATGGGGTGACAGGGACCTGGCAGATATGATCCTGCGTGATCGGAATCATGCTTCCATTATCATGTGGAGCATTGGTAATGAAGTGGATTATCCGAACGATCCGTATTCTCATCCGGTATTGGATCATGCCAATATTAATCAACCTGTTTTAGGTGGATATTTACCTGAACATCCCAAAGCTGAAGAATTAGGAGTAATTGCTAAAAGACTGGCAGGAATAGTTCGCGGCCTTGATACTTCCCGTCCGGTTACAGCAGCTCTGGCAGGCGTAGTGATGTCCAATGAAACGGATTATCCCTTTGCCGTTGATATTACCGGTTATAATTACACCGAAGACAGGTATGCAATGGATCATGCTAAATATCCTAAACGTGTGATTTATGGCAGTGAAAATGGGAACAGCATGGAGTCATGGAAAGCAGTCAGAGATAATGAGTATATTTTTGGACAGTTTATATGGACCGGGATTGATTATCTGGGCGAATCGGGTCAATGGCCTTCACGCGGTTTCTATTCAGGGTTCCTTGATTTTGGAGGGTTTATGAAACCACGTGGCCATTTCCGTCAGGCTTTATGGAGTCCAACGCCAGTCACTTATATTGGTACTTATCCACAACCATCTGATAAAAAACAATTATCTACAGATGCATGGCCAATATGGAATTACAAGGAGGGTGAACTGATTCGAGTGGTTTGTTATACCAATGCCCCTAAATCAAAATTAATGTTGAACAATAAACAGATAGGTGAGATAAAGAATTTAGATGACAATACCGGTGTGATCTACTGGGATATCCCATATCAGGAAGGCAAATTAGAAGTTGTTGGAATGGATAATGATCAACAGAAGCTGTGTCAGTATGACTTGCAGTCATCCGGAAGTCCGTATGCCATCACAGCTCTTTCTGACCTGAAATCAATTCGTAAAGATAAAGAATTAGCTCAGGTTGTTGTTCAGGTTGTTGATAAAGATGGCATTCCGGTCATGATTTCTGAAAATGAAATTACCTGTACAATTGATGGACCAGCCAGACTACTTGGACTCGAAGCCAGTAATAATTCGGATATGGGCGATTATAAAGATAATGTTCAACGGGTATTTAACGGGCGATTAATTGCATATATACAATCAACAGGAAAGGGCGGAAAGATAAACGTGAAATTTACTGCTCCATGGTTAAAAGATGGTGCCGTTATCATTCAATCGATTGAGTAATCCGAACAAGCTAAATGGCTTGAAAACAGAATTAATTGAAAATTAATTACATAAGTATAATCTGCAAAAACCCTGCAAAATTTATATTTTGCAGGGTTTGTTTTTTTGTTTTGCCTTCTGGCTAAATAGTTTTGAAGAGGTGCTTTCTATTGTTGACTAAGTTATTTGAAAACAAACGATTATTCAGCCGGATATCATCATTAAAACTCTATTTTATAACTGATATTGGGTATAATAGCTATTACTTCAAGTTTATCTATTGTTTGTGTTTTTTCGTTGTAAATATATCCGTGCTGTCCGGTTAAAAGTCCGGCGTTCAAAATTTTTAAAGAGAATTCGTGAGAAGATTTTTTCTTGTTGATTTTATACCCTACTGAAATGTCTGAGGTCAGCACTGATGGAAATTGGGATGAAAAAGCACGTGTTTCATCAAAAATGATATCGTGCTTTGCTTTGGAAGCTGTCTCATCAATTGGGGTGTAATGGTCGCCGCCCTGATAGGATAATTTTATATTGGCACTAAATACATTCTGTTTTTGTTTGCCACATATCCACTCTTTACCGATAAGACCATTCACCATATATCCACGATTGTATTTTGTATCTCTCCAAATGCCATCACCACCTTTATATTTTGAATCAAAGACAGAACCTGTAAGTAACCAATAATAACCCTTACTCAAATATTTTTCTAATGTGAAATCAATGCCGTAATTTTGTCCTTTTCCTGTATTTACCAATGCTCTGTCCAGATAATATAGATCGTGATTTATAATAGAGAATGATGTTCCTGCTTCTACCGGAATGTTGTATAATGATTGATAATATGGCTCAACTCTTAAATGGATATTGTTTGTTATGCTCCAATCGTAAGACAATACAAAATGATTCGCCTTAGCGAAACTCAAATCTTTGTTCACTAATTTATCACCGGTGGCAGGAGTTGTTACGTAATAATAATCTAATTTTTCCAACCGGCTGTGTAAGCCATAAGCGACGGCCAGCGTGTGTTCCGGAGCTACTCTGTATTTCAAACTTACGCGAGGTTCCACTGACGAATTGTTATTAAGCGTGAATAACTGTGCTGTGACACCAACATTGGCTATCAGACGGTCTGTAATATTCAGAACCGAATTACTATATGCCGAAATCAGAACGCTTGAAGCATTCCCGTTAACGATTTTATTCATTGGAGTAACCGGAACATAGGTAGGACTAAGGTTAAAGTCCAGATCATAGAGTAATCCAGTAACTGTAACGCCTGTTCGATTCGTATGTCTGCTACTGAACTTCTTATTCAGAAATGTAGAAAAAACTAAATTCCAATCACGATCCTTAAAGTCTACAACAGGTTCATATGTCTTAGTGTCCTCAGTCATCTTCACAAATTGTTTGTTCTCTGAATAGGTAGCAGATAAAGATGTTTTTAGGTAGGTGTCTTTAGCTACGAATATTTTATGGTTCATCCCTGCCACAGCTTTCATTAAATCGGTTTTGACATCTTCTCTGTCGGCATACGAAATCCATTTGCTTTGATCCGATTCCACTTTCACATTGTTTGCATCTGCAAGCCCAATACCCCAAATAGATAAAGTCCCGGCATTACGGGTCGGGAAATTGAGTTTGAATGATAAATCCTGGTATTTAAGATTCAGCCCGCCGACCAATCCACCTAAAAGTCCTGTCGTGGAGTACCTGTAATTGATAATATATGAACTATTGTTTTTTTTGCTCAAAGGACCTTCGGAAGCAATATCTACTCCCAATAGACCTATCTGAACAGTGTGTTCGTATTTCTGATTATTCCCGTTGCGCATTGACATGTCGAATACGCCCGATAACGCATTGCTATATTCGGCAGGAAATGCTCCGTTAAAGAAATCGGAATTACCCATAACCTGACTACTGAGTGCAGTAAATATACCTCCCCCAAGTACTGTCATATCTGCAAAGTGGCTTGGATTGGGTATTTCAACACCCTCTAATCTCCATTGCAGAAATTGAGGTGAATTTCCGTGAACAGAGATGCTATTTGAAGACATATTACCTGCAATTCCTGCAAAAGAAGTTGCCAAACGTGCCGGATCGTCAAACCCTCCTGCGAAGCGATTGGTCTCTTCGACACTAAACATTCTCGCACCGGCTAATACCATTGGATTTAGTGGTTGCTCTTTGTTTACATTCGGTCTGACCACTACTTCACTAAGATTCATAGTCCGCTCTTTTAGAGAGACTTCATTATAAGACTCTTTAGCTGAAAAGAGTAAAACCTCACGCAGCACGGCAGGTTCATATCCAACTGCCGAAACCGTTATGTCGTAACGTCCTATTGGAACTTTGTCAATATGAAACCGACCTAAAGAGTCTGTTGAAGATCCTTTCAACGGATTTGTATTCAGTAAAACGACTGTTGCATAAGATAGTGGTTGTCCTGAAGCAGCATCGGTGATTACACCCCTGATTGTCTGAACTGATTTCCCATTATTCGGTTTTCCTGTAGGCAAAGACTCATTCAGTTGCTTTATGACAATGTGAGTACCATTAATTTTATAGGTAAATCCGGTATTTCTCAGGATGATTGTAAGGGCTTTTCCAAGTTCAAGATTTTTTATTGATACAGTTAACTTCCGGTTTACATCAAATTTTGTTTGATTGTAAGCAATGCTAAACTTGGTTTGTTCTTCTATTTGCTCAAATGCATGTTTAATAGTTATATCTTTTCCTGTTATTGTTACTTTTACGTCTTTTGCCATGAGTGATGACGATATAAAAATCATAATTATCAGGAATGTGAAATCTTTTACACGCTTCATTTGCTTTGTTTCTTGAGGGTTATTACCTTATTTTTAATACTATATGAAAAACCACCTACAACATCTTGAAGTACTTGCATAATATCCTCAATGCTATCTTTGTTGGTAAACTTAACAGAATAATTGTCATTCGAATAATCGACAGGATTATATTTAAAATCGACACGGTATTGTCTTTCGATGTTTTTAACTATCTCCGACAATGTCATATTGCTGAAATTCAGTATCCCTTCGCGCCATGACAGAGAACTCTCAGATGCATCCTGAAGGACAAGATTTTTCTCTTCCCGATTGTATAAAAGCTCCTGGTCAGGCTTTAAAATATAATCTTTATTATTCAATGTTACTTCAACTTTACCGCTCTTCAGGGTGGTAGATGCAATTTGATCATCGGGGTAACACTTGACATTAAACTGAGTACCGAATACTGTAACAGCCATATCGTTTGTTGCCACAATAAATCTTCTTGAGCGATCTTTTTTTACCGAAAAGAATGCCTCACCTAAGAGTGTTATTTCGCGTTTGTCTGTACTGAATTTTTTGGAGAAAGTTATTTTACTACAAGCGTTCATCCACACAACTGAACTGTCGGGAAGAGTAATCTCTTTTTGTTCTCCTTGTGCAGTAGTGATTTCAACAGTTCCATAATTTCTGTCGTAATAGAGATACAGGCAGGCAACAAATATAAATGGCAGTAATACGGCAGCTATTTTAAGAACCGGATTTTGCCACAGAATTTTCCTTCTTCTTTTCATGTTCAATTTTTGTTGAACCACGTCCAGAGAGCGATAAACTTCTGCATTCGGATTACTCTTTATTTTTTTCCAAATATCGAATAATACCTTATCCTTTTGTTCTTCATTACGCTTGCTGATAAGCCATTTCTGAATCTCAGACTCCGTTTCAGCTGCATGGCGTTGGTTAAAATAGCGATGAATGAGCTCTGATAGATACTTAGTATTCATAGTCTTATAGCTTTAATTGGACTTTTGCTTTTGATTCCTGGTTCCACTTTTTCTGTTGATCGTCAAATTGATATTGTGTAGATATGCCTATTTGTGAATTTCTCCCTATTTTAAAAGCGGCAGCTGCACCTGATCCTGTTTGGGGCATGAACAGATTTGAATTATTAGCGACTTTGTTATCACCATCTGTGATATATTGATTCCATATAGAGAAATTGGCTTTATCATTTAAGTTGTAGTTGAGAATAAACTTAACCCCTGATCGATCCAGGCCATATGGCAGTAATGCAGAGAATTGTTTTATGGCGAGTAATCCTCCTGTTATGGAAAAATGGTTGTTCAGTTTCAGGCCCAATGCTCCCTGCATCGAAGTGTAACCGGAAAAATTAAGATAGGTACATTTTTCTCCCTCCAGAAAGAGGAACAGATGTTTATAAACAGGGAATGTTGCATTGTTGACATAGTCCGGTAAAACTGGTTGAACTGTGGACTGCTCATTAAAATTGAGTTGTATAGAATCTTTGGGATTGGAGAGTTGGGGTTTCTCAATTTTTTCAAAGGCGATTTTATCAGCATCCATTTTATAGTTGCTGTTCGCATTGTTGTAATTTAGCGTTTGGATGTTATCTGAACTTTTTTTGCGGGGCTTTATTGTGTTATTCGTATCTTCGGTTTGAGCCAATAATGGGAGAGCCATTAGTATGAATCCAAAAAGCGAAAGTATTCTCATAAGTTTCATATTATTTCCTTTTACTATAATACAACTTACAGTGAAATTACTCCCGACCTGATTTAGAAATAAAGTAAAAAGAAAAGAGAAACTACCTTGCGAATTTCTTTAACAGCCAAGCTTAATTGATTCTCAACCGTTTTCTTGCTAATGTTTAATTGATTGGCAATATCTTCGTTGGATATTCCTTTGTCTCTGCTTAAACTATAGATACGTCTTCTTTGAACAGGCATTTGAGTGACTGTCATTTCAATTAATAGTTTTATTTCCCTGGCAAAGTATATTTCTTCGGGCGTGTCAACATCTTCATTCTGCTTGTAACCGGACAAATAAGATTGCTCTACATTTTTGTGTTTGAGATAATTGAACGTCGCATTTCGGGCTATAGCATATAAGTAGGCATTTATTGATTTATTCACATCAATCTGTTCACGATTTAGCCACAGCTTTATAAAGACATCCTGTGCTAACTCTTCGGCATCGACATCAGACTTAATAATTCCGCCGATAAATACTTTTACTCTACGAAAATACAGTATAAAAATATCCTCAAAGGCCTTGTGGTTGCCATTACACAAGGCTTCAACCTTTGCTTTCTCCATTTATGATAGCTATCATTGTATTTATATAATACAACTAAGTCGGACAGAACTCCCGACTAGGTTGAAATGTTTCAATAAGATTATTCAGTATGAAAAATTCCTTGCTATTTGTTTTGTACGAGTGAAAATATAAGTGCTTCGATTAGCCCGGTTTTGTGGGTTGTGTTAATCTATTCTTATCTGTAATTTTGCATTAGTACGAGTCATTGACTGTGAAAGTCAGGCAGATTCAATCGACTGCAAATTTATGGAATAAATACGAAAATTTGGCAAAATCTCTTACAACATATTTCCACGTTATGATTCGAGTCCAAATTCAACTAAAATAGAATCAAATATTTGATAAAGCTTTTGTAATATAGCGTGAATTCGATATAAGAAAAATGTAAAATAGGTAGCATAATTCAGAGATGATTATTCTATTTATAGTATTGAATAACAAATATATAACTCATAATAAACACTCTGTTGCTACTGAAATTACTTAAATTTCTATTTATATAATGATTTAAAAAAAATGACAAATCATACAAAAAATACATTTTACAAGCAGACTACGGAAAAAAGACCAGGAATAAGTGGAAAGCTCTCTCATAGCGAAGTAGTGACCATTCTAATATCCTTTCATTTAGGAGAATGCAGAAATTCTAAACACTACTATAAGTTTTATGGAAGTCAATATATGAACAAAGAATTACTTAAAAAAGCGATTCTATAGTCGTTTTGTTAAATTACAACAACGGGTTACTTTCCTGTTGGTTCTTTGGATTTAAGCTTCATATTGTTATTAATGAAAAAGGTGAAATCCTTAGCTTTATCATAACCCAAGGCAATGTGAATGTCAGTGAATTTCTTAAATCTGAATCGGATGTATTCCCCAAACATTTAGAGATATTCTTTTTGTGTGATGGTATTCATTAGGTTACAAAAAAAAGAAAAAAAAGAAAGGTGGCGAAATCCCGTTGCAATACAAAACAGATCTTCGAAAAAGGACTGTAATGGAACCCGTTATCGATGGAATGAAAAATACATGTCAGATTGAATATACCAGACATCGTTCGTTTACTAATTTCATTTCAAACTTGATTACAGGTTTACTTGCTTATAGCTTTTTACCGAAGAAACCATCTATTCATGTTGAAAGAGTTGATTCTTTATAGCTTGCATTATTTTAATCCTTATGTCGAACTCATGTTAAATTAATAATGGTTTTATGTCTCAAATTCTTCATCAATCAGCTTTTCGAGGAAATCGGCCAAGTACTTCAAGAAGTTTGTACGATCTTTCTTCCTACTTTTAATAACAATATATGTGCTATAATAGTCACTCAGATCAATTCCCAATACATTTTGTAATACATTCCTAATTTCTCTTATTTCTGCTTTCCCATTATCAATGACTTTGTATGCACAAATTCCATAACATAGTCGTAATTATTTTTTTTTGAATGAGATTGCTCACATTAGGTCGTTTAAGTTCAATTGTATATGTTTTATTGAAATATAGAAGTTCGCTTAAAACCTGAGGTTACATTTCTTTGAAAATACAAATTTCCTCCTGTTCGTTTTTAAATCCAAATTAAAGCAATTTATTTTTCAACACATGGTTGAATTTCTTCAAATTCAACCATGTGTAAGGCTTCATTTCTGGAAATGTCGTATCCGTCAAGATCAATGGAAGAAATCTACTCTGAAATTTCTTTCATTATTTGGTCAAAAGTTTGTTTCACAATTATACAAAAAATAATTATTACAATTACTACTAATTATGTCGCTGTGGCATTCTTTGTTTTTTTTCTAAATATATTGTTGATCTGACTCCTTCTAAATTATAATATTAATCCCCCAATAACAATCTGCTATTAGGGGAGGAGAAAAGAGAATATAATGATAATGAACGGAAAATATACTGATAAATAGCTTAAACAGGATTATTCTATGTCAAATCCCCAAAACCCAAGTTCTATCGGATTGTCGCGATAAATGTCTAAAAGTAAATTGTAACTGGCTTCTAAGGAGGATTTAATTTTGACTACTAGCTCATCCAGCTTACGAGAGTGTTGAAGCGAAGGGCTTAATTCAGTTTTTATTAATTCGCTCAACCTTAAAGCATTATTAACTTCATGTCCATTTTCTTCCCAAGAGCTTGTTTGCAATGCTAATAAAGGAGATTTATTACCCATTACACAGTGTTTGGCGTAGACTTTCACTCCTAAATCAATTAATTCTTCTGCTTCACCCGGTATGGGTATTCTTTCAATGTAGCTTGGCATAACATTCATTTTTTAATTGTTCGCAATCAATTTAGTTGTTGTAGCATTGTTGGGATCCTTTTTTCTAAATTTGTCATTTATTTTATTTTTCCATTTTTCGATAATAGTGTACATAACCGGCACTAAAACAAGCGTAAACATCAAAGAACTTGTCAGACCTCCAATAATTACCCATGCCATGCTACTTTTTGTTTCAGAACCTGCAGCTGTTGAAAGAGCCATAGGCAACATACCCAAAATCATGGCTAAAGTGGTCATCAAAATCGGGCGCAAACGTTCACGACCTGCAGAGATGAGGGCTTCTCTTACCGACAGTCCTTTTTCTTTTTCCTGATTCGTAAAGTCTACAATAAGTATGGCATTTTTAGCCACCAACCCCAAAAGCATAATAATACCTAAAAAAGAAAACAGATTGATGGTTTTCAAAGTGAGTGCCAGTGCTAAAATTGCCCCAATGATTGCAACAGGAAGTGAAAATAAAACAACAAAAGGATATACCAGACTTTCGTACAAAGCCACCATAATCAGGTACATCAATATAATTGCCAATACAACAGCCAGCAATAAGCTTGAGAATGCGGTGTTTTGATTTTTTCCCATACC
>Ga0302292_1001133_pt1 | contig 17493 bp, 12 predicted proteins | sample III_Fen_N2_1_FD_194553 | JGI IMG/M metagenome (GOLD analysis project Ga0302292, IMG submission 194553) | Peat permafrost microbial communities from Stordalen Mire near Abisko, Sweden - III_Fen_N2_1 | ecosystem: Environmental > Terrestrial > Soil > Wetlands > Permafrost | place: Sweden: Abisko...
AGAGAGGGGGTGGTGCGAAGCACCGGGGGTGAGTTTAAATGCGATATTATATTTTTTCTATTACGTATAAATTTACCGAATATATAAAAAAACAACCCTAGTTTTCTAAAAGCTAGGGTTGTTTTTTTATACCATTTACACTTCTGTCAATTCGCTACCTCGTCCCCAAAACTGAATCATTCCTGGTCCCATAAATTCATTTGGTCTTGCTTGAAATCCAAATTTTCGATAAAAATGTTCAAGATCTTTTGCTGCCATTAGTCCCACATAGCTATTGTAAGGTGCATTTTCTTTCAAATATTCCATTACTTTTTCTAGTAAGCCTGTTCCAATTCTTTGCTTTTGAAATTGAGGATGAACCATAACATCTTGGATATAAAAACAAAGTCCGCCATCGCCAACAATGCGTGCCGAACCAACTATTTCTCCAGATTCATTAAATGCACAAACGGCATAAAGATTTTTGTCTAATGCTCGTTCAACAACATCATATGGCATTTGACCCCAACCAACTAAATCGCGAAGCAATAAGTATTCATTTGGTTTTGGGTTTTGATTGAGATATTTTATCATTGTAAATGCAATTTTATTAGTCGCAAATAATCTTAACAGAATGCTTGCCTTGAGGTAATTTTATTGAAAATTGTGTAGTTCCATAAACAGGGCAATTCATTATTTTGCCATCAACAAAAATTTCACGTGGTTTTTTAGAAATAAGAATATAGCAAGATGTTATTTCGTCGGAATAGCTCAATGAAATTTCATTATCCGAAAAATCGGCATTATGCAATTCGCTACTGATACTCAGTAATGCTAAATTATGTAATGTAAGACCTAAGTAATCTAATGTCAATAGATGAGTACCTTTGGGAATTATCACTTGATTATCATTTCTTGCAGACCAAGGTTTATTGTCGAGCTTACAATTACCTTTGAAATTTCCAATATTTATCGAAATGGTGTAGGGAGTTTCGATACTCCATTGCAAAGATGAGATTTCAGTAATAACTGCTTTTCGTGCTAATACGCTGCTGATGTTTTTGAAGTCAATGATATTTACACCATCTTCGGCATAAAAAGCTGGACGAACATTTTCAATCGACATATTATAGGCAATTTGTCTAATTTCTTCACCAGCTGGTTTTTCTGCTGGAAATCCTCCAAAACCTTTTTCGTGACTGCCTACAACATTACAATCGAACACCAAACGATGTTCATCTGTTGCCGTTTTTCTATATAATTTCCCAAGATTATCGTAACGCTCTGGACCTGTTCCCCAGCAATTTGATGGATCTTCTATCTGTAAGGTAATGTTATATTTATTGTAAAGTGCCAATGTATTTTCGGTCGATTCGCCAATATTGTCCGATTCGGCAGGCTTTAAACTAACATCAATTCCCGTCATCATGACATCAAAATCCGATTTCTTTGTTTTTATGTTGTTCAAAAACTCTAAAAATTGTGACTTTATGCGAAACGACAAATCTTTGCGATAATTGGCAAATAAACGCCAGCTTGTATCATTCGTTTTCCAATAATTGAGGCTTTTTTTATCGAAAAGTTCAATTGGATCGAAACCAGCTTTTAGCTTAAACTCATTGCGAACAATACTGTTCATCGGAGTAAAATTATTTGGATTGTCAAAACCTTGTGGATGTGGTTCAAAATACATTTCGGCAAAGTTTACACCGTCCCAATCGTTATGCAAAAGAAAGGTATCAAGCTCAGTGAATACTTCTTTTCGGCAAGCATCATCGGCCAAATTCATTAATTTTCGCCAGTCGACATGTGCATCGCGTCCCGTAGCTGTTTTTTCTCTCCATTGAGGATTTTTGTCCCAAAATTGTGCAGTAATTTCGGGCGTTTCGAGCCAACAATAAGCTTGAATTCCATTTTCATGACAAGCTCGTAAAATCGATTTATAATTAACTTCTTCGCCAAAATACCAACCAGCAACATATACTTTTGCAATCATACGTTTTCGCCAAAGTGTTGCCAAGGAATCAATATTTAGATTTTCTTCACGCATTCCAGGATCAAAATACATTTCCATCGAACGACGTTCTGCAATTCGTTCTAATCCAAGATTGCGTTCAAGCCATTCGATAAGAAAGGGATATTGCGAATAACCTTTTTTTGTATTTGGGTCAAACAAACTTGCGATGCTTATATATTTTCCTCTTTTATATCTTCCGCTAATAGCAATTGGTTTACCCGTTTGAATATTATAAGCAAGGACCGAATCGTTTCGAATGCTATCGAATGGAATAACTTCTCTAACCGTAGTCCAATACAGTGTATCTTTTGAGAAATAAGTATCACGAATCAATGTAACATTTTCGGTTTTCGATTGTGACTTTAATCCTAATTGTTGAGTTAGTTGCGTAATTCCATCTGTAAAAAGATTTCCACCAATTTTCACAAAATGAGTTATTTTCAATATATCTGAATCGTTCAACGATTTTGCCGATGCAAATGGAACGATCAAAATATCATATTCCGAAATATCAGTAGATGAAGTAGATTGAAGCGAAATATCAGTATATCTAATGCCCGAAACATTTAATACATGATGTAAGGATGTAATGTCATTCTGTTCATCTGCACTAAGAGAAAGCGTGTCGATGGGAACTATAAACGCAGTTTTGTTTAATTTTAGTGAAGTTGTTTTAGATTGAGAATGAGCACCGTTGGAAAAAATAGATGTGAGTGCAATTAGTAAAATGCTTAGTATTCTTTTCTTGTCAATTAATCTATTATCTTTCATACATTGTTTGTTTATTATTTCGTCCCTATCGGGACTTTGTTATGTGGTTTTTGTTTTGCTACCAATATATTGTGCCTCTGGCACTTTAAATAAAACTAAAAATATTATTTAGAAATTTAAAAATACTGTTTTTAGTATTTCAAATTAATGTAGGTCTTCAAAAATATATTTTTCATCAAAACTAATTTCAAATCGTTGCAGAAATTCTAAATATTCTTCTTTAAAAGTTCTCTTCTGGTGGTGTTTTTCTTGTTCGTTAATATATTTATAACATCACAAATTTGCGATTTACTATATGAGAATGCACCATAACCCTCTTGCCATTCAAACTTATGTTTTAAGAATTTCTTCTCATTAATCCATTTCGATGAGTTGCTTTTAATATCTTTTATTAAATCGGAAATAGTTTGGTTAGGTCGAATTCCAATTAATAAATGGACATGATCGGGCATTCCGTTTATAATTATTAATTTGTGATTATTGTTTTGTACAATGCCAGTTATGTACTTATAAAGCTCATCTTTCCAAGATGATGAGATTATACTTTCACGAAATTTAACTGCAAAAACAAAATGGATATGAATTTGAGTGTATGTATTTGCCATTATTAATTTCTAAAACAAGTTTTTAAAATTTCCCCAAACAGACTATTCATTATATGTTACTCGATTCTTCTGCTCCAAAGGAGCTATATATTGGTAGAATATTCAAATTATCAATTTCTTAAGTCCCGTATGGGACGACATATTTTTATATTTATTCCTTAATCGATAATCGTCGTAATGCTGGGGATAACTTTGCTGCTGCTGCAACAACTACTAACGTCATTGCTCCACCAAAAACAACTGATGGAACCAAACCCATAAAACGTGCAGCAGTTCCCGATTCAAAAGCACCAAGTTCGTTCGATGAACCAATGAAAATGCTATTTACCGCAGCTACTCGTCCACGCATTTCGTTGGGTGTATAAAGTTGTAGAATGGTTGAACGAATTACTACACTTACATTATCAAATACTCCGCTAAGCAATAAAATAAATGCTGAAAGGTAGAAGTTTGTAGATAATGCAAATCCAATCATGCACAATCCGAAACCAACAACCGACCATAACAAATGTGTTCCCGCATTTTTGCCAGGTGTTTTTGCCATTAACAGAAACGACATAAATATTGCACCTACAGCAGGACACGAACGTAAAACGCCCAATCCTTGGGGGCCAACTTTTAAAATATCGGAAGCAAAAACGGGCAATAAAGCTACTGCTCCACCAAAAAGAACGGCAAACATATCGAGCGAAAATGCAGCTAATAAAATCTCGCTTTTAAACACAAAGCGAACTCCTTCTTTTATGCTATAGAAAATATTTTCTGACGATTCTCTTATTATTGGTTTATGCTCGACCGATACAAAAGCAATAGTCACAACAGCTAAAAAGAATCCTCCAAATACAAATGAATATGCAACAACTAATCCAAAGAACCCATATATCAAACCACCAACTGCTGGGCCTAAAACTGCTGCAATGTGCCATGTTGCACTGTTCCACGTTGCAGCTTTTGCAAGTTTTTCGCGAGGCACAAGTTGTCCAAGCAATGCAACATGTGCTGGCATTAAAACTCCACGAACAAAACCAGTTAAGAAAATAGTTATAAATAAAGGTAATACACCAAATCGAACGTAACATTGTAATGAAGGTATACTATAAATCAATAAAATAGCTGAGCCAACCAATAATAATACACTAGTATTTAAGATTATTTTCTTTCTATTCCAAATATCGATATAATGTCCAGCAAAGAGTGAAACACTAACTTGAGGAATAACCTCAACTAAACCAATTAAACCAAGATAAAAAACGCTGTTGGTTAAACTATACATGTGCCAACCAACAATTACCGATTGCATTAATGTGGCAGCAGTTAAAAGAAAACGATACGATAGAAATTTTCTGAAATTTCCATTTCGCAAGACATCGAAAACTTCGCTTTGTAACAAATTCTTCATATTAAAGATTTATTACAAAGATATAGAAATTAATGATGTATAATTATCCATAAAACAAATAGGACTTATGTTATAAAAACATAAGTCCTAAAATATACAATGAGAATTTCATTCTATTTCAACACAAACAAATTGCGAACTGCCGATGTTTTATCTCCTATTAAATGAACATAATAAGCTCCCGAAGGATAAGCAGATAAATCAAGTTGAATACAATTTTTCCCTACTATCATTTTTTGTTTTACAAGAGTCTGAATAGTTACACCATTCGAGTTTTCGATTACAACTGAAACAAGTTCTGGAGCATTAAGTTCAAATACCACAGTACTTGTAGAGTTTGCAACATTTGGACTTACAATCAACGATTTCACATTACTTTCGATGTTAGATGATGTTTCAACCTTTGTAGTTGCTTCGGCTTTAAGTTTTGTAGCTTCAGTCAAACCTAAACTATCGGCAACAATACTATAAAACGAATATGTTTTGCCATTTTCTCCAATGAACGAAGATTTATTTTCATTCGACGAAACTTTCCACAATACATAAGGATTTGTTCCTTCTGACACAAAGATATTGTAGTTCCTAACACCTGAACCTTCATCATTTCCTGTCCAACTGATATCGAAAGCTGTTTTCGGTTGAGTTGATGAAAGTTGATTGATAGAACTTGTTGGAGCAAGAGTATCTATTCTATTGGTAAATATATTAGTTGTAATTGGTGCATTGAAATCGAAAACGATAGTTGCTTTATTACGAATAACTTCGTCGTGAGCGATATCTTTTTTAAGCTTACAGCTAAATGCTAAATTACCTTCACCTTCAGGCGAATTTACGTTTGGAGGTAGGAATCCTAAATCGGGTTCTTCGGTAAGTTCTTTTGTAATACGATCGAGCGAACGAATTTCCCAAGATATTATACCTGTAGTCGTATCAAGTTGTCCATGAGCTTGAACAATGATGTCTTTCTTTGGGAACATATCAACCAATACGGTAAATTCTTTGGCAAAATCTTGCACTCGAACCGTTGTATCGCCAAATGAAATTGAGTTGAAACTAAATGTTTTGAAATCGAATTTTGATGCATCAAGAGTATCCGTTACAAATACTTCGAGAGCTGACGCTGCAGCAGTTTTCTTATTTTCAAAGAATATGCGATAATTGATATTTCCATCTTTCGAAATATAATGTTCCGATGTAAATCCTTCGGGGCCAACCATCTCGTTAGGGTCGAACGATGTTACACCACGACTATTTTTCTTCGAATCCGACTTTTTCTTGAATTTATTCCAACATTCTTGATTTTGATCGTAGTTATCTTTTGAATCGACAATCATACTGGCAATACCAATACCCAATTGGGTTGCTTGTCCCAAACCAGGCATTAAGCTTGTGGCACACTGCGTAATTGAACTTGCCCACGATACTCCACTCCAAAACCAACTTTGAACAGCACCATCATTTGCTTCGCCTGAAGCAACATCTTCAATTTTACCAACTACTTTATCGACCATTCCATAACAACCCATTCCAGGAATAAGTCCAATAACACCATTTGCAAAATATCCCATTGCAGCCGCTGTTACACAAGCACGTACTTCGGCTGGCATTGGTTCCGAAGATTTTAAAGCACTAAGATTTTCGAAAAATGGATCGATAACCCAAGCATCCATTGTAAGTGTTCCAAAGCCATTAAGTTTAACTTTAACCCTTGCATTTTTCGACGAACCTGCAGAGATAACAGGAATATAAAATGGATATACACGCATTTTTATTCCTACATAACCTGTAAGCGTATCGGTTGTATAATACAATGGCAATGAATCGGCTATGCGGGTATAATCTTTTCCCATGTCCGAAATTGCTTTTGGTAATGCTACTTTAAAATCGGGAAATTCAACTTCAAGATTTGGCAAATCGTTTATCACAAAAACTAACATTGTACCACGAGCATCTACATTGGCGGTGTTTCCATAATTAAGATTAAATGTTTGCCAGCGGTTTACAAGGAATCGGTCGCGAGCAGTAAGAGCAAGCCAAGGAGCACTTCGCTCACCTTGCAATACGGTAAAATAAGCGGGCAATGTTAGCGTTGAGTCGCCTGGAGTTTGAACAATAACATCGTATTTGCCAAGATATTTGTTCTTTAAATTGAAACGAGCCAACATCGATTCACCTATTGCATCGGTTATAAACGTTGTATCGGCAACAATGTCGGGATGTCCTGCCAAACGAAGAATTGCTTTACTTGTTGATTTAAAACCAGCACCATAAATATAGAACGTAACTTGTCCAGAATTTCCTCCAAAGCGAGGTTCGGCACTTTCAATAAGTGGATGGAACGTAGAAATTCCAATTGAAGAATTAGACAAGATGTAATGTCCCGAACTTGGAGCATTACTAATAATTACCATATGTATATTAGTATCTATGCTAACCCCTGTTTTAATCCTTTTCCAGTTAATACCAGCATTTGCCGAATAATAAACTTTAATTGAATCTTCCGAGTTTTTATTGAGAGCATCGGTTTTGTAAGACAACCTCAACCAATTTAAAGTATCATTAAAGTTTTGTGGATAATTTCGTAATCGCCACCAGCAATTTATAGTTCCAGTAGCAGTTGGATGTTGTTGATATCCATAATGATCGATTGTTAATCTATTCATTTCAACACCAGCTTTAAAGTTTGTTGAAGCGTCGAAAAAAGTAAGTGTATTGGCAATTGTATTATCAAAACTTTGTGAAATACCTATTCTACCATGATTTAAAATTCTTGCAGGATTCGAAACAGATTGTAATTGCAAAGATGCACTTGTATCTATTGTACACCATGCCTTTGGATTTGTAGTGAACCCAATACTTGGTAAAACACTATTTCCAATTAGTTTTACCGAATCGTCTACCAAAATATTTGCCGATATTCCATTAGCATTACTTCCCGTTATAGTTCGCGAATTTGTACCAATAAGATATACATTTGACAAAGGAATGAGATGATAATTCGTAATGTTACCTTTTACTTGCATGCTAAATGAATAGCCACTAGGATTATTTAAAATAGTTCCTTTATTCACCAAATCACCTTTTACTTGAATAGTATTCGACCATCCGTAACGGTTCATTAAGGTATCGAGCACGGTTAATGTATCGTTGAAAATGTTATTATCTTGAGAATGAATATTTCCATCGAGTTTATAATTTCCATTAAATGTTATTGCATTGATTACCGAATTATTTAATTGTAAAGTATCGTTCGAAACAAAGGTTCCATTATTGAAAATATATCCATCGGATAGGAGTTTGTGACCATTTGTACGAACAATACATTTATTCATATTCCAGGTGTTGGTATCAAGTTTAATATCACTGCCAAGAATAATATCGCCAATTGAATCGCTCGTATTAAAAATCCCGAGGAATCGTTTGCCTTTCGCTTGTTCTATTATTTGATTTTTACTACCAGTAAAGTTTGTTAATGATGGGCTCCATATACCTTCATTTCTAACATTTCCATCAATTGCTAAATAAAATGAATAGCCTTGAGGATTGTTTTTTATGGTTCCTTTATTTACAATATTCCCTTTTATTGCAAGCGTATTTGTCCAGCCATATTGATTGAAAAGTGTGTCGATAATGGTACAATTGTCATTAAATACATTATTATCTTGCGAATAAATATTACCGCCCAAGGTATAATTTCCAAAGAATTTCAAACTACTAATAACCGAATTATCAAGCAATAAAGTATCATTTGAAATGATTAAACCATTTTTCAAGGTATATGCATTCGACAATAGTTTATGTCCATTGGTACGAATTGTAGCTTTATTCAAATTCCAAGTATTACTTTCAAGCATCACGTCACTTCCAAGAATTACATCGCCAATGGAATCAGTATTGTTTATTGGTCCTTGAAAGCTTTTTCCCTTTGCTTGCGAAATGGTTTGATTAGCCGAATCAATCAAATTTGTTGATGAAATAGCCCAGATTCCTTCATTTCTAATATTTCCATTACAATTCAAATGCAATGAATAACCATCGGGATTTGTTTTAAGAATTCCTTTGTTTAAAATATTTCCCTTGATAGCAATGGTATTTGTCCAGCCATAACGATTGTAAAGCGTATCGACAATTGTACAATTGCCATTAAACACATTATTATCTTGCGATAATATTTTACCACTCAGTTTATAATCGCCAAACAATTGCATGTCATTGATAACAGCATTGTAAAGTCTTAAAGTATCGTTCGATGTGATTCGACCATTTTGCAAGGTATTTGCATTCGACAAAAGTCTAAATCCATTGGTACGAATATTCGTTTTTGCCAAATTCCAAGTATTACTTTCGAGCATAATATCACTTTTCAGAACGATATCGCCAATGGAATCGGTATTATTTATTGTTCCTTCAAAGCGTTTGCCAGCCGATTGTTCTATTGTTTGATCTGCAGTGCCTACAAAATTCGTTGACGAAACATTCCAAATCCCTTCATTTCTTACATTTCCATGTATGTCGAGATTAAATGAATAACCTTGTGGATTGTTTTTAATAGTTCCCTTATTAATGATATTTCCTTTAATAATAAGAGTATTTGTCCAACCATAACGATTGAAAAGAGTATCGGCAATTGTTACCGTATCGTTACATTCGTTGGCCGATTGCGAATAGATATTTCCATCTAAAACGTAATTGCCAAAAAATCGAAGACTTTCAATAACTGTATTATCGAGTGTAATGGTTTCTTTCGATCGGATATATCCATTTCGCAAAGTATAATCTTTGGTTTGTAGCTTATAGCCATTGGTTCGCAGGGTTGTTTTGTTCAAATCGAAAGTGTTACCAGAGAATAACACATCGCTGCTCAAAATCAAATCGCCAATTGAATCTGCCATCGAAAATGGTCCTTCAAATGCTTTTCCTACAGTTTGTTGAATATGCTGATTTGCCGTTCCCGACAAACTGGTTGAAGTCAATCGCCACACACCATTATTTTGAATATCACCATTAATATTTGCATATAATGAATATCCAATAGGATTGTTTATTAAAACACCATTATTGATAAAAATTCCATTTATAGAAATGGTATTCGACCATCCATATTGATTTGTAAGCGTATCGGCAAGGGTAAATGTGCCATTGAAAATATTATCGCTTTGTGAGTATACTTTTCCATCGAGCGTATATTTTCCGCTAAAAGTAAGTTTTGCGATTATTGATTGGTCGAGTGCCAAAACATCGTTTGAGACGATATATCCATTATTAAGATTATAAGAATCGCTCAATAAACTAAAACCATTTGTTTTAAGTGTCGATCGATTCAAATTCCACGAACTACCCGAAACCAAAACATCGCTTCCCAAAATAATATCTCCAATAGAATCGGTCATCGAAATTGGTCCTTCAAACATTTTTCCTTGAGTTTCTTTGATTTGTTGATTCATTGAACCCGATAAAGAGGTAGATGCAACCTTCCAAACACCATTATTTTCAATATTCCCTTTTAAGCTAAGATATAGGGAATAGCCACTGGGGTTATTCAAAATCGAACCATTATTGATAACAGCTCCCGAAGCAGTTACAGTAATACTCCAACCATAGGTATTGTACAATGCTGCACCACTATTTACGGTTAAATTAACACAACTAACATCGCTATTTACATAAATTGGAGAATTGATAATAACATTATCGTTTGCTGTAGGAATAACTCCACCAGTCCACGCTGCAATGTCATTCCAATTTCCACCAGTTGCCGAAGAGGTAATGGTAGATTGTGCATTAACAACCGAAAATGCAGTTGTTAAACAGAGTAAAAGAATCATCAACCTTGTTGTTTTCTTTGGGGTAGAGTTTTTAATCATATGCATAAAATTAGGGGGTTTCGAAATTTTAAAATAGTCACAAAAACATTTAAATACGACAGTAATCGTTAAATAAATCCAGTAAAATAGAGGTAGTTTAAAATTGTTTTTCTATGAACTAAGTTACAATAAATAAACATAAAATGCAAACTTCGAGGTTGAGATAGTCGGTATTTACCCATAAATAAAAAGAGCCGTTGCATGCAACGGCTCTACTAATAGGGCTTCTATATTTTAAAAAAACTTTAATTATTTTTTATTTCGTTCAATATCGCGAAGGTTATCCATCTTTTTAGTTTCGAGGAAATATTTAATATCGCCAAGATGTTCTTTCACCTTTTTATGTCCAAATTCGTAGACTTTTGTAGCTAAACCATCGAGGAAATCGCGGTCATGCGAAACAAGGATAAGCGTTCCATCAAAATCTTGTAAAGCCGATTTTAGGATGTCTTTCGTTTTCATGTCAAGATGATTGGTTGGCTCATCGAGAATCAACAAGTTTACTGGTTGTAGTAAAAGTTTAATCATTGCCAAACGAGTACGCTCACCACCCGATAGTACTTTTACTTTCTTAGTCCAGCTTTCTCCACCAAACATAAATGCACCAAGTAAATCTTTAATTTTGTTACGAATATCGCCAAATGCGACATCATCAATGGTTTGATAAACGGTTAATTCCTCGTCAAGCAACGAAGCTTCGTTTTGAGAAAAATAACCAATTTGCACATTATGACCTACGGTTAGAGTTCCTGAAAATTCAATTTCTTTCATGATGCTTTTTACCATAGTCGATTTTCCTTCACCATTTTTACCAACAAAAGCAATCTTTTCACCACGTGCAATGGTAAACGATGCACCTGCAAATATCAAATGGTCGCCATACGATTTGCTCATATCTTCAGCAATAACCGGATAATTTCCAGAGCGTGGCGATGGTGGAAATTTCAAACGAAGCGATGATGTATCTTCTTCATCAACTTCTAGAATTTCCATTTTTTCAAGCATTTTAACTCTCGATTGAACTTGCAAAGTCTTTGAATATGTTCCTTTGAATCGTTCTATAAATTCTTCGATATCTGCTATTTGACGTTGTTGCTCTTCAGCTTGTTTTTGTTGTTGCTCGCGACGTTCTTTGCGAAGTTGTAAGTAGGTCGAATAGTTTACTTTATAATCGTAAATACGTCCCATAGTAACTTCGATAGTTCTTGTTGTGATATTATCAACAAAAGCACGGTCATGCGAAATAAGAATCACAGCACGACCACTATCAATAAGGAATTGCTCTAACCACTGAATCGACTCGATATCCATGTGATTTGTGGGTTCATCGAGAAGGATTAAATCGGGCTTTTTAAGAAGAATCTTTGCCAATTCTATTCTCATACGCCAGCCTCCGCTAAATTCGCTAGTTGGTTTTGTGAAATCTTCGCGTTCAAAACCAAGACCTAAAAGTATTTTTTCAACTTCGGCATCAAAGTTAATTTCTTCAATCGAATAATATTGCTCGCTAATAGTCGACACTTCTTGTATCAACTCCATATAACTGTCCGTTTCGTAATCGGTACGGGTTTCAAGCTGTAAATTGAGCTCTGCCATTTTTTGTTGCATCTCAAAAACAACAGAAAATGCTTGCGACGCTTCTTCAAAAACGGTACGATCATTTTCAGTCATTAAATGTTGTGGAAGATAGGCAACAACCTTGTCTTTAGGTGTTCCAACTCGCCCAGCAGATGGAGATTGTGCTCCAGCAATTATTTTAAGCAAGGTCGATTTTCCTGCTCCGTTTTTGCCCATAAGAGCAATGCGATCTTTCTCGTTTATTACAAATGAAATGTCTTTAAAAAGCGTGCTTCCGCCAAATTCTACTGCTAGTCCGTCTACTGATACCATTGATTATTTTTTTTGCAAATATACCTAAAATGATTAAAGTGAAGATTAGCTTCGTTTTAATAATCGAACATTTACTTATATTTGCCGCAAATAATAGTAACGCATAAGGAAATCTATCATGAAATTTATTTACTCAATCATCTTTTTACTTTTCTCAGCAAGTGTATTTTGTCAAACAGATACAGCATATTTTTCAACAGAAATGACGGTTCAAATAACTGCCATTGATTACCTTAGCTCACGCGAGAAATTACTGGAATTCATAAAAACAAATCAGCTTCAAATACAAAATCAAGACGAAAGTCGTAAGTCGATATTTTCTGAATTAAATGTAAATAAAGCAACATTTACACAATTCGAAAATATTGTAGCATCAATAGGTTATATTTCATCGAAGAGAGTTAATACCATAAATAACACTACAAAAGTTGAAGAGATAAAACTTGAATTAAAGTATTTAAAAAACAAGAAAAATTCATACCTCGAATTATTAAATAAAATTGACGATAAATCAGATAAATACATCACCATTTGGAATGAGAACAAACATATTGAAGAAAATATATTTGATAAAGAAAAAGAGTTATTGCAATACTCTCAAAAAGTTAATTTCTATACAATTAGCATAACTATTACTGAAGAGAATACAACACCCGAATCTACCCGAATTTCATTTGTAAATATGCCAGGTTTCGAAGGATCTTATTTAAAAATATTGGATCCAAATCCTGCCATTTCGGACAAAGTGTACAAAGGTTATTTTGTAAAATATCTGGTAACGAAAGGGAAAACATATATCACGGCAGGTGCTTACAAAGCCGAAAACTCAAAAAAGCTTAGTGATACAACATTTTCCGAATTGTTTGTTTTTGGTTTTGGGCAAGATTTTTATTCAAGACATTTAGGTCGTGGAACTCGCAAATTCTTAAATTTATATTCGGGTTATACCGTTGGTTATATGTTTGCTACAGGCGAAAAGTCGAAATCGAATATTTTCCATGTGTCGCCATCGGTAGGTATTGAGTTATTTAAGAATAAATATTTCTTACTCGACACCAAAGCATCGTATTTCATCCCTTTGAAATACAACAAAGAGCTGAGAGGATTAACGTTTAGTACTTCGTTGAATTTCGTATTTTAAAGAATTATTCCTTTTTAACGTAGATATCTAAATCTTCTTCAATCGGATATTTTAGAATACACGAAATACATTCGAGCATTTCTCTTTTCCAATTTCCCATTATATAGATTCCACCGTCGCTTATTTGGTTCTGAACGGTTGGATAGGAATATACTTTATTGTCGATAGTTATTGCCAAAGGTTTACCAATATTCGATTTTGTAAGCGTATCCCAAATGGGATGAAACTTTTTTTTGAGATAGATGAAAACCTCATTTTTTTGAGCCTTTTCGTTTTTGTCAATTTTAACGGCAGCAATCATTGGAGTTTCAATCGGATCATAGTTATTGGGCTCTTTGGTGGCAATTAATGAATACCAACCTTTTATACCCAGTTTACTCCACATAAAACGCAAATCGTCGGGGAAAAATTTCTTTATTTTCGTTTTTGTTAAAAGTTGCATTAACTGTGCGGTATCTTTTTCTAAACAGTACCCAATAACTGGGCCTGCAAGCAGTTCATTTTTATCGTTAGTTGCAGGGATGAGTAATGCAAACAAGGGATATTGTTTTGTGATTTCTGTTGCAGTTTTAGATGTATCGACAAAATAGCCTTTTTTTACAATTTCGATATTTACGAATTGAAACATCGGATATAAATAGTAATTATCGTAGGTTTCATACACACCAAATTGAGCTTTGCTTTTTAGTAAATAAGGAATTAAAACGGTATCATAATTTGAAGGAACGGTAATCGATACAGTATTTTTATTAGCAGTAGAACTATAATTAAGTCCTGTACAATGTATTCGTTTTTTAATATTTTCAAACGTTTTAGCATGATTTGCAGTATCGTTTTTTGCTTTAACATACAATGTAATACTATCAATTTGTGTTGTTTGTGACATTCCAACTAATGAAGAAAACATGAAGAATAATGCAGAACAGCATCTTTTAAAATGTACTTTCATTATCGTATAATCAACATTTTATTTCCACCTATTTGAAATTCATATGGCACTTCTGTTATTTCAACCAAATGCATTTTTTCGAAATGGTCAATAATTCCGTCTAGCACTTCCGACTTTTGTGCATTAAGATTTTGCAGTGGAAATATCCTAATTTCATTGCAAAGGCGAAGCATTTCTGTTATTGCTGAAATATGAAATTGAAGTCCTAGCTGTGAATACAAAATAAGGAAATGTGAACTTAATCCTAAATCGAATGATTTCTCTTCAAACGACAGTTTATTCGGCATTTCGTGATTAATATATCGTGCTTCAGTCTTTCCTTTTTCAAAATCAACAAGAAAATCATTCATAGCTTTTAAGCGAGTTTCTTTCAATTCATCAACCGAAGCAAATTCTTTCCAAATGAAATTATCAAGATTATTACGAGTTTGTTCAACAATCGTTTCAGCTGTTTCACGAATTCGTTCAGTAATTTCATCTTTACTAAAACGATATAGAGGATCGATAGATGTAACCGAATATCCACGTTTGGTCATTTCAGCATTAAAGCTAGCAGGACCATCGCCAAAACTGATAATTCGTTTTTGCTTATCAATTTCCGAAAGATTAAACATTCGGATGTATTCTTGTAAATTTCGTCCCCAAGGAACTACCGTTTGTAATTCAAAAGCCATGCATTCTGTTTATTTAAACAACAAAACTACTTCTTTTTGCGGAGATTATATAATAAAGCATTTATACTAAAAGTTGGAATTTCTTTTAATTTTGATGATGGAAATTTTGATTTAGATGGTTCAGGAACCACACTTTTAACGACAGTCTTCGATTGTTGTGCTATAGCTTTTGTGTTTCTTTCTGAATTTTTGACTTCAGTTGTTGGCTCAATTGCAGTTTTTAAAAGTTTATTAAAATATGCTTTTAAAGTAAATGTGATTTCTGGAATTGCATACGTTTTTTCAGGTAAAACAATCTTGACTTTCTTTTGCAAAACACTGACATTTAATTTATAAACCGAACGTTTAAAGGAGATATGTCGAACAATTATAGTATCTGTACTATTTGCCATGATCGAAAATTGACCTAATGAATTCGCATACGTAAATAGCTTATTACTTTTATTATAAACTAAAGCACCATTAGCTAAACTACCATCAAACCCATAGATAGTACCAGTACATTCTTGTGAAATGACATTTACATAAATGAGAATAAGCGTAACAATGAAAGTAATTTTTCTGACCATACATTATTTCAAAAAAAACTAACGATAAACAATACAGAAATAGTATAAGTAATCTATTTTTGATTAAAATTTAAATCAATTGCAATGAAATCAAGCAGCTTTAATTTTAGAACAATTTGTACCGTTTTATTTGTTATAATAAGTTTCAGCCTATCTGCTCAAATGCAAAGACAGTTGCGGTCAATTACCGATTTTACAGAAATTGATATTGAAGGTGGTTTTAATGTTCATCTGTTACAAGGTGACGAAGAAAAAGTTATTATTGAAACCACAATCCCTGAAGTATTTAATACTATAAAAACAACAAATAATTCTGGAACATTAACTGTTCGGTCAACAGGTTTAGATACTGGAGGTTCATACAAAGTAGCACTCTATATTTATTTCAAAAATTTAGATGCTATTTCTGCAAGACTTATGTCTGGCTCAATTGATGGCTATACTCAGCTTGTTTTAGAACGGATGAACCTAACAATAAATGGAGCAATGATGGTAAAATTTAATTTGACTTGTTCCGATTTACAGTTAAACCTAAGTAACATTTATACTTGTCTATTACAAGGTATGGTAACAGGAAATGCCGATTTTACTTTAAAAGACATTAAAACCTTTTATACAGCATATTTGCAAACTGAATCACTTTCAATTAATTGCACCGAAATAAAAAAAGCTAATGTTTGGGCAAACCGCGAAATAAATGTAGAAGCTTATGGTGTTGGTAATCTCCATTACAAAGGGAATGCAATAGAAGGTTCGATGAATGTAAAGCCTCCATTTACCGTTGTAAAAGATTAAAAATAACGCAAAGCCTTTGTTTTCCTGCACTTTGTTGCTATATTTGTATAGAATGATATTGTAAAATGGAAACATACGATTTACTATATATAGATGATGAACAGTTAAATCTTGATTTATTTAGAATTAATTTCTCTAAAGACTTCAGAGTTTTAACCATAGATTCACCTCTCAAAGCTCTTGAAATAATAAAAAACTCAAGCTTTAAAGTTATTGTTTCCGACTTTAAAATGCCAGATATGAATGGCTTAGAGTTAATAGGCGAGATTAAGAAACAACATCCTGATATACCTTGCATTATTTTAAGTGGTTATGTTGAAACAGATGTTCCTTCAAACAAAGAAATGTTATATAAATATTTAACAAAGCCTTGGAAAAAAAGTGAGCTTATTGATATTTTCAATAATGCACTAAATAACTAGAATAAGATCACAATAGAATAATATTTACAAAAATATTTTATCTATGAGCATATTAAAAAAACTGTTGTTATTACTTTCATTCATTGGAACAAGTACACTCAGTTTCTCCCAAACTGTTTTCATGTTAGGCCCAATTGTTCATTTTAATTTTGGAGAACACAAACCACGAATTTCGTATGGTTTTGAATGCTCATATTGGGATGTTCGATATTTCAATTATGGTGTTGATGTTGGTGCCGAATACGAATCGGAGAAATTTAGAATTTACTCCGAACTCGAAACCGGAGTTGGTATTGCTGGAGTCGCTGCTGGTCCTGTTTTTGAATTAAACACAACTGAAAACAAAACCCATCTGGGCTTTCAAGGTTCAGTATGGACAAATTTTTTCCTTGGCTTTCAGTATCGCAAACGTTGGATA
>Ga0302292_1001136_pt1 | contig 17474 bp, 17 predicted proteins | sample III_Fen_N2_1_FD_194553 | JGI IMG/M metagenome (GOLD analysis project Ga0302292, IMG submission 194553) | Peat permafrost microbial communities from Stordalen Mire near Abisko, Sweden - III_Fen_N2_1 | ecosystem: Environmental > Terrestrial > Soil > Wetlands > Permafrost | place: Sweden: Abisko...
TCATGCAGGCACGACAGATAAGGGTCTAAACTATTGAAAATCATCTCGACTTATCGAGATTAAAATCCGTATAAAAATCCGCTATATCAGCGTTTATCCGCGTTCTAATCTTTTTCCATTTCTAGATTTACTTATACGACATTATATTTATCTAAGTACTTAAATTCAGAAAGAGAATGCCTTACAGACATTCTCTTTCTGAATTATTGTAACCCTTGGTTTATTATTTTAAACAATAACAGTACTTACTAAACGCGTCCAGGGTCCTGCCAGTTCGGGATGTTTGGTATTATACCAACGTAAGTAAATATACAGGGATTTTGCCGAGACTCCCGAGCCCAGAGAAAGCGTAAAAGTAGCCCTTGTACTGACATTCCGATTAAGACCAACAGCATCGGCCGATTCGGGCGGAGTTGTTCCTACAATGTAAGCATATTGTACGCAGTCTGCTTCATCAATAATAGATGCACTTGAACTTCCGTCTTCACGGCATTTAATGGTTACCGAACCACCTCCTAATAACTGAATGGATACATCAACTCCCACTTGAATCGGTTGCACTGCAACAGAACGTTTAGTTGATCCACTTTTGATATTAAAAGTTTTCAAGTCCACTACAGTTACATTTGCCGAAGCTGCTATCCAATTCAATAAATGTTTCGACTGGTTCAAATCATTAAATTCGGTTATCAAATCCTGTAACTGGGCTATTACAACAGTTGTACGAGTCTTTTCTTTGTCGCTGTATAAAACATACAAAGGATTCCAGCGGGTAACAATTCCTGTCAATAAAGTAAGTTCATCGTCTGTAACAGTTAAACGTTCGCTATTCTTTGGTGTTCCGGTGTTTAAATAGTCTAACGCATTATTTACATACAAATGAAAATCAACAATTGCTTGGGGTACTCTTGAATTTGACATATCATTTTATATTTAAGGGTGAATAAATTCGGTTCTACCTAAACAAGTCAGGAAAGAAACCGCAGCAAATATAGATAGTTGATTTTCAAAACAAAACACACAACAGTTGCTTTGTGACAAATGCCAACAGAATTGTGACAAACAAAAAAAGGCTGTGACAAACGGTATTTGAATAGTGACGAAAATTGAAAGAGGATAATCAATGGATAGCATTAATTAACGTGAGTTCGAGATAAGCGAATTCAGAATGGAGTATATTCAAATCATTTAGATGAAAAATAAGGTTATGTTTGGTAGTGATAGTTGATTCTACTAAGGTTTGACCTTATTTTTTTCAATATTTTGCCTTAGTAGAGAATGAGAAAATAAAATTTAAACCCTTATTCCTTTGTTTTTAATGACATAGCGACTAAATATATAGATTCTTATATCGAACTCACGTTAATTACTAATTCCTGCCATTTCTTTAAATTTCGTTTAAATGTTTTTCCGATGATTATTTTTTCATCTATTCCGTCTATTTTTAATAGTTTTGGATTCCTATCTAAATCCTCTCTGTTGACATACATCATATTCACCAAATAAGATTTCTGAACACGCACAAACTGATTGTATGCCGACAATTGCTTCTCAGCATTAGATATTTTATAGCGCAGATAAATCTTTTTAGGACAATTTTCGAACCTGTAATACAGGGAAATATAATTTTCGTCGGATTTTATAAGCAGAATATCCTTAGGAAGGACAGTAAATTTATCAAAAGTAATTGTGTCTTCTTCTTTTCCGTCCTGTTTCAATCTATACTTTTTATCACACCATAGCAAATACCCAATATAATACAAGAGAAAAAACAAACTGAAGCTAAATACATGTTTGATCGATTTAAAAAATGAAGAAGCATCAGCCGGATATTCCTCGTAAATATAATCAGTGTATAACCAACCAAAAACACCGGCACATAACTCAATCAGAATAAACATGCCTCCCAACCTGAATACTGAGATTATACTCAACACTACCGGATAAATGATGTTTTGGGGAGTAAACAGCAGACATAGACAGATTGTGCCTACATAAATGAATCCATAGCCTGAAAGTTTGAAGATTTTGTACCGATCCTGCCAGAGTGATATATTATAGGGTTCGGCATCATACAGGAAAAAAGTTATGACTACAATGGCTGTAGTCGCAATAAGAAGCTGTAGTCGTTTTTCTTTCAATAAAGCAATAAATGAATATAACTGTTTCTGAACAACTATATTCAGTCCCTGAAAATTACTCATAAAACAAACAAATAAATAATTAAAACCACAAATCACAGTTAAAATGACGCTACAAATATAACGTTAATTATTTATTCTACTATTATTTTAGCGTATTATTTTCACATTACTACATTATATTTGCATTTTGTATATTTAGTTATTATTTATTCCATTAAAATAGTTTTATCTCCCTAATGTCTTTGTAAAATACTCTATTTTAAACTTGATATCAAGCTATTGGACAGAAATAGTTCAATGACAAAAGTAACAAGCCGTACGGCAGAAGAGAAGATCCACGCAGCAAAACAAAAAAGCCACACGGCTATTTGAAATGGCCATATGGCGGAAGAGAAAAGCTATGCGGCAGAATGGAAAATACATGAGGCTATTTAGAACCTACATGAGGCGGAGAAGAAAAGCCGTGCGGCTAAAGAGAAGTGCCGCGTGGCAATAAAGAAAAGCCATGCGGACATTGAATACCAGAAGACAGTACTAGATACAGGTAAACGAGGAAAATGAATCATTAATGGCGTAAAATATGTTTTATTTTTTTCTCCATCCAAATATATATTCTAAACAAATGGGGTGAAAGGGATAGTAAAACATAAATCCTTCTGTGGCGTGGATAGATACTTACTTCTTTAAAACTGTTCCAATTGATCAGTTTATTAATTATTACATCTTGGTTACCATAAAGCTTGAGCTTTTCAGGCATAAAGACTCCGAAATACTCTCCGGCTATTTCCTTGTAAAGTTGGGTTTTATCTATACCGGCAATCGGTATAAAAAAAGCGGAAAGTTTATTAGCAATCCGAATTATATCATAAAGCCGTTGCACATTGGGAGATTGTGTAATACTCCCCTCCCGAATACGATAAATGTACAAACAATCAGATATCACTCTTACTGTTTTGGCATAATAACAAGCAAGGGGTGTAAAGAGATTATCTTCGTGATAAATGCCTTCCTCAAAAAACAAGTTGTTTTGCAACAAGTATTCCCGACGATACAACCGCAACACCGTACAGACAAAATGAAATTTCCGAGAAACTAAAGCATACTCATTATAATACTCCCAACCGGTCAACAGCGGTTCTTCTATCCCACCGTCCGGTTCTTCCGTTCTCCCATCTTCAAACAACCTTCGACCATTAAAACATACTAAATCTTCTCCACATTGTTTCTGCGCCAGTATCTCTAAGGTGTTTGGTTCTATCCAGTCGTCACTATCCAGCAGAAACAAATAATCACCTTTTGCAGCTTGTATACCGACATTGCGTGAGCCGCTTAGTCCTTTATTTTGCTGAGAGATGATTTTAATTTTATTATATTTCTTCTGATATTCTTCCAAGATAGCCAAACTTCCATCCGTCGATCCATCATTCACACAAATCACTTCGTAATCGAAATATGTTTGCGCAACAACCGAGGTGAGACAATCCTGCAGGTATTGCTCAACGTTGTAGACGGGAATGATAAAGGAAATGAACATTTTTTATTTCATTTAGTTGTCAAAGATTTCAATTTTTGTTCCAATGTTTCAAAATAACTCCAGATTACTTCGGCGGCATGGGGCAAAAAGCGCTGCTGTGTAGCAAAATCAATATATTTATTTTCATCGGCAACTAAGTCTTTAATCACTGTTAGTAAGTTTGCATTATCTCCTCCCTGATTCCAGAATAAAATAGCATCCTGATTCAGAATTTCAGGCTCTGGCCTATTATTTGCACCCCAATAAACGGGAATACAACCAGCTTCAATCGACTGAAATATTTTTTCAGTTACATACCCTTCGGCATTAGAATTTTCGGGACAAATATTTAGTTTAAAATGTTTTAGAAATTCATGCTTATTATCATTGCAGTTTATCTGTAATTCATCCGTATTTTGTCTGAACCGGCCTCCTGAACTTACTAAATCAACAAATTGAAGCGCATCGATAATATCTCCACGTATTCCATTCCAGTCATGACTGGCAACCAGCGAACAAAATTGGGTTCTGCCACCGGTCTTCACATCAGAAAACCGGGCCAGCTTTACTTTAATATCTTTTAAAGTAGACTCAGGTTCAAACATGTAAAGTATCCACAATGGGAAACGTACGTTGAATCCGAAATTATCATTATCAAAGCCTATAGACAAGTCAAAAGGCTTCTTCTCGCAAACCGACCTATACTCATCGAAACGTTCGTCATGCATATTTTCGCCGGAAAAGAAGATATTCAAACCTTTCCGTCTGTACTTTAGTGTTTCTACCGGACCTAAAACCGAATAAAAATTTATTTTTGCTGAATAATTGCTGGTTAGTTTATGATGCTGTATGAAACGTGCAAACCACATTTCATGCGGAAGTTGAGTATCCCAAAAGTTATAAAAACGAATCTGATCATGTCGGTTTAACCGTCTATGATCGGAGTATTTGTTTAATAAGAAATTAAACTGTTTCAAACTACAAGTAATATTCATACTGTTTATAAAGCAATTATATATCAAACCTATTTAATCATCGACTTTAATCTCTTCTCTATTTTTGAAACAAGAGGCAATTTTTGTCGCCAGGTGCTGGTAAAAACAAAGAAAAACACTTGCAAACGAAAATACAATAATGATCGGTTTGTTTTGATAAAAAAATCGTCGGTAAATGATTTTATACATTCATAGCCTTTGCCCTTCAGATAAAGGCGAAGCTCATCGGACGAATCATTATTTTCGACTGTAAGAAATTCAATATTAATTTCATCCAGATCAATAGATTTTATAATTTTCGATTCCGCACCTTCCGTATCGATACTTAAATAATCAATGTGTTTAATATTGTCTGATTTCAAAATAGCGTTCAGGTTTCTACTCTCAACCTTAATATCCTCAAAAGTACTATTATATTCAGCACATTCGTCATTTATTCGATCTATATGTTTCTGATCCATAAACTCCAAAATACCACTCAGCATTTCGGAATAACCAACAATTTTACGAAAAACAACACTGCCTTCGGTATCTGAAATACACACTTTATAATTCCGACTCAGTCTGTTTTTATTCAACAGAACAAAAACATCCGGATTCGGTTCAATGCAAATACCAGACCATCCTCTCTCCTTCTCGAAAAAATAAGAATTAGAAAATGAGATACCATCATGAGCACCAATATCTAAAAAAAAGCCATTATCCTTCTTTTTAAAATATATATCAACAAACTTATCCTGTTCATATTGTGAATATTTTGAACTTCTGCTCATGTTTTTTTTCAATTTTATACTGACAAAAATATTTTTCTATAATACTTGTTTATATACTACTTGTCACCCTTTTCTGTCTAAGCACTTCTATTTTCTTCGATATCAACTCATTCAATATAACAGAAAATAGTACCGTCAGAATTGATAGCGTAAGACCTAAACTGTTTTTTAGTATGGGAAAGTGAAATGTTTGAATAAGAAATAACACCAAAATGTGTGAGATATACATTGGATAACTTAGTTCTCCAATGATTCTATCCTTTTTCCACGATTTTGATGCATTGAAAATAAAGGGTAATGCTATAACGAATATTGTAAAATAGAGACACATCAACCGGTTTGTAGTAAACAGTTTAGAATAAAACAATGTCAGCAGTATTAAGCACACAAAAATCAGATTGCTGAATAAAGGATTGATTTGTAAAGTTTTAATCTTTGAATAAATGCGGTATGAAATATTTCCCAACAAAAAGAAAACACATTCTGTAGGAAAAAACCGATAGCTCCATGGATCATAATACAAACCTGAACTATGTATAAGTATTCTGATTGCAATTGAGATCAGAATCAATAACAAAATTATTTTTACATCTCTTTTGACCAGAAAGGGTGCTATCAAATAAAACATTATCTCGACGCTAATTGTCCAGGCTTGAGGGACTAGCAAAAAAGTATATAAGGCAGGATTTGTATTGTGGTAATTTGATGTAAAAAAAAGATGCCCGGTAATAGTGTCTAACCCCATAAACATTACAACATCCTGAAAAAAGAGAAAGATATTGGTAAAAACCAGAAAACAGAAACTAAAAAAATCCATTTTCTGAAAGTTCTGAAGGTAAGGTTGCATCTGACCCAGACTGGCTCCATGCGAACTAAAAAACAAAACAAAAGATAATAGAATTGTTAGTAACAAAATGGCCCAATAAACGGGGAATAATCGAAGAAATCTGTTTGATATAAAAAGCTTAAATGAGTTCCTTTTAAATTTATATTTTTCTTGTATAATCAGTGACATATAAAAACCTGAAATAATATAAAAGGACTGAACCGCAGCTTGACTATTTAAAATTTCAAATCCAAAAATTGAACCCGAATGAGCAAGAATAACTGATATTGCAAGAATAAATCTTAATAATCCCATTTCATACTGAATTTTGCAAATCAAAGATAAGATAAAAAACCTGAAATAAAAAAGACCTGAATATTTTGTGCAAAAATTATTAGCTCTTGCCTGCAACAATTTCCCGGGAATTGATCCTCTTTTTTGAATTCCACATCAGCTTTACATCGAACTTTCGACCAACTCTATCCGATGTAATTTAAACTGAGAATCGGTTCGTCTCACTTTTCCCCCATTTGCCAACACTGCCGTTTTATAGCCGGCATCTGTTACCTGTTTCAGGACAAAATCGTTCCAGGCTCCGTAAGGATAAGCAAAGTGTTCCACCTTTTTCTGAATACAGTGTTCCAGTTTAAGCTTTGAATCCCGCAGCTCTGTTTCAAGCTGCTCGTTGCCCATGTTAGGCAATACTCCATGTATTACAGTATGCGATGCAATGGTACAAAGCTTATCTGATCCCAACAATCTTATCTGATCCCAGCTCAAAGCCTGTTCTTTATTTTTAGCCTCGAAAGAATATTGATAATGAACCAGCAACTGATTTAATGTTTGTTCTACACGCTTTGCTGGCAAATCAAATATCCGTTGTTTCAAAGCAATAAAGATTTCATCTTTCTTTTTCATCGTAGAGCAGTTGTATCGGCTACCGTCTCCTAATATCAGTTCATTTTGCTTGATTAATATATCTTCTAACACATACCACCAAAGCAATGCCTTTCCATCTGGGAAATCAGTTGCCACGTAAATGGCAAAAGGACAATTGTACTTTTTAAAAATTGGATAAGCTAACTCGTAATTATCGGCATATCCATCGTCTAACGTAAAACAGACAAATTTCTGCCTTAATCTTTTCTGTTTACTCACTATTTCATAAACTTCATCCAGCGAAACAAACCGATAGCCTTTAGCCTGATAGTTTAAAATTGTTTTTTCAAGAAATTCAGGAGTAATTTCCATCTGTCTATTAGCTTCAAGTTGACTTCGCTTTTGCACAACGCGATGCAGCATAAGAATCTCACCCCAGGTAGGGTGAAATAACTTATAAAATTTCCGCTTGATTTTAAACCAAAGAAATAGCATCTAGAAAATACATTTATAAAACAACGACAAATTTCGTCTTAAACTTAAATATCGCCAGTCGGGTGAACAAGCATAACGCAAGGCATTGATTATCGAGAATTTTTTAAAATACATGCTTAAAACATATCTTTTATAGCCTGCTTGCATATATTTATTTAGCTCTTTATCCAGCACATGTGCCTGAATATAAAAACCGTTTAATTTGTTTTGAAATTGTAATGTTTTTTTCCATGCAATAGACTTTTTATAGTCATTCACCGACTGAATCTTTTGTTCTGCAAAGATCTGTAAATGAAACTCTTTTTCCTCTTCTGTTGGATTGGGATAGATACGTTTCAGCATTTCTAATCTTACTCTATTCTTCACCTTAAGTTGTTCCGGTGCATGAACAGAGCATATCTGTGATTGATGTTGTCGGTACGAAACAAGTACTTCCGGGATATTATATATTTGGGTATGATTCAGACAATCTATCCACATTTTATAGTCATCAGCCAAATAATATTCGGGCGAATATCGTAATCCAGACTCAATTAAAAAAGAGTTACGGAAAACGACACTGGGATGACTCATTAAACATCCAAATAAAAATCCTACTTTTAAAAATTCATTGCTTATTGGAAACATACGCACTCCCGTTCTATCACCAATCAACTCTATAGAAGTTCCACAAAGCCCTATTCCCTGGTTTGAATCTAATAACTCTATCTGTTTTTTTAGCTTGTCAGGCATCCAAAGATCATCCTGATCAATACGTGCAATATATTCTGTTTGAATTAAATCCATCCCCTTTTGTGGCGAACCGATAGAACCTAAATTTTGTTCGTTTAATAGATATTGAATCCGGATATCGGTATATGAAAGAATTATCTCTTCACTGTTATCTGTAGAGGCATCATTGATGATCAAAAAATCAAAGTCAGGGTAGGTCTGACTTAAAACGGAGTCAATCGTTTCTGATAAAAATTCGGCTCCGTTATACACAGGTAAAAGAACAGTAGCTCTATTCATACGTTTTTCAGATTAGATAACATCATACGGAAATAAACAAAAAAATTAATCAGGGGATTATACTTAAAAAAACGACCTAATATATCACGCCTGAGTTCTTTCGGAAAATGATATTCTTTGTTAGCCTTTTGATACATCTTAGCCCAATCATATAAACATCTTATCGGAATTGAAATACCTTCAATGCGAGAAACATATTCAAAAACACGGAATCCTTCGGTAAAATACATTCCCAATTTTTTGGCTTCTGATGAAACATTATTACTGTGTATGCGATAGTTATTCAAGGTCTGTTTTATTTCCAACACATTTGTATGTTGGAAAAGTTGCACATATAGAAACCAATCACCACAATACTTCATCTGTTTAAATGAATTATCATTCAATTTATAAAACAAGTCTTTTTTAAAAACCATCATGCTGGCATTCCAAATGGCATTTGAAGTAAGCAACTTTTCTGATATAAATTGGATTCCCTTATATTCTATTAGTTCATGCGAGTTTTGCTCCTTATTTTCAAATGTAACTTCACCCCCTGAATTAATTAGCTTTGAAGCTGTATAGGCCAGTCCAATAGTATTACTTGTTCCAATTCCGGTTATTATTTTCTCCAGAAAAGTTGTGTCCGCCCAATCATCGCTTTCCGCTATCCAAATAAACTCTCCTTGAGCCAACTCAATACCTTTCTCCCATTGCTTAAACGTGCTACTACTGTTTTGCTCATTAAACAGACAATGAGTCACTTTTGGGTGGCTTTGATATTCTAACAATATATCTCTACTATTGTCTGTACTACAATCATCCAATAGGATCAACTCAAAATCTTGATATGTTTGATGCAATATACTATCAATGCGTTGTCGAAGATAAGGAGCATGATTATAATTTGGAACAATGACTGAGATTTTAGGCATAAAAATAAAGTTATTTTAATGCATTTTTTATTAATCCTATAATAGATTCAAGTGATGCTTCTTTTGAATATTTACTCATAATTAAATCAGATGCATTTTTACCCAGTTTCTTTAATAAATTTTGATCTGAATAGAGTAAAAATAATTTATCACACATAGTTTCAACATCCAAATATGGTACAACAAAACCACAATTATCTCCTACTAATTCAGGAATTCCTCCTGCATTTTCAAAGCAAAGAATTGGTTTTGCTAATGATGCAGCTTCTATACAAACCAAGGGAAAAGGATCTTCCCGAGACACCATTGTCATCACATCAAAAGCCTCAAAATAATCCATTGAATTTATATGTTGCCCAACAAAGTGTACCTTTGATTCAATACCACATTTATTTAAATCATAATTAATTTGCTCTTTTTGTATATCATAAACCATTCCGAGCCACACAAAAGCGCAATCAATAGATGGATAACGAGTAATAAAACGATAAGCTAAATTCAGAAATACATCAAATCCTTTGCGCCATTGGACTTCTCCAGAAGCTCCGACAATAAAGGTTTCAGCTTTAATATCTAACTGAGTTCGAATATCACATCGTTCTCGAGAAGGATTGTCCGTATTTAAAGAAAAAGGATATACGACAACAGATTTACTCTTGTCATAACCATAATTATTCAATATATTTTCTTCTACAGCACCTGATACAGATATTACAAAGTCAACAGATTCAAGCAATGATTTAAACACAAAATGTCCAACCAAAGAGTCAATAACATTCTCTAATTCATGCAAATGCAAAATCAGTATTGAATTGGGAAACTCTCTTTTTATTACGCAAGCAACCTCTGACGAAACCACAGTATTTGCATAAATAATCTCATATTTATTTTTTCGAATTAATCTTATGTACTTTTTAATATCGCGAAGATTCTTATTTACCATTTTTCGGTAAATCTTATGATAAAGTTTTGTAGAAAGAGGCTTGTGCAAAATTGAAACTTGTGATAGTTTTTTAAATTCAAGTTCAAGTTCACCACTTTCAATTAGTAGAACATCAAAATCAAACAAGTCATTTTTTCGTACATGTTGCAGTAAAGATAATAGAACAATAGGTGCTCCCGTCAAAGAAGCATCATGGGATATAAAAAGAATTTTTGAGGATTTTATTCTTGATTTCATCATTTAAGAATAGACATTAAATTACGTCAAAAGCTTCGCCAACCAATTTATTAAACTTTGCTAAGATCGTCTGATCCTCTTCAAAATAATGCGTCCCGTAATCCTTTTCTTTATTTACTTGAGATAACCTTTTTCGATATAAAAATATTCTGGACATCACATATTCAAACCCGAGGTATTTATAGTGTAATAATTTCGTTGTATATTCATCAAAGCGTACGATACCTTCGGGATTACATTCATGCGCACCAGGAAGGTAATTTATATCTATAATCTTATTCGGATTAAATAAAACGCATTTATCCAACCAAAAAGACGGAACACCCTTTTGTACCGTTTCTATTATTGGTTTGAAAGCTTCTGGAAATTCAGTAGTAACCATATCGTAGCCTTTCGGTTTGTAGATGGTTGCTTTATTGCTTTTATCACTCAATTTAGCAATAAGTTCGGGATCATAAATCAACTCATCCATATCAACTACAATTACCCAATCTGCTTTCGCTCTTGACTGCTTCCAAGCCGTATTTTTTATCTGTTGGTGAATAACATCATTAAATGTACCTCCGGTATCATATTTCCGAACAGTAACTTGAGGGTACTTCTTCAAGAATTCGTCCGTCTCATCGTCCGAGTAATTGTCATAGATATAGAAATGGTCAACAAAAGATGAATAATACTCCAAAACAAATGGAAGAATCTTGGCTTCATTCCAACAAACGGCATAAAGATGAATAATTGGACGATTAATACCTCTTAGTATTTTCCATATTTTCTCAAGAAATAAATTAATTGTCAATTGAAATAAAACTATAGCTCTATTTTTTCGTTGAAATCGGATGTGATAATAATTGAGTAATTGCTTTATCATTTAGTAAACAATTTGTTTAAGTAAGATATTCTGTTATATATTTAGAAAGCAATCTAGAAAAAACAACACATTTAACTACTTTGTTGTATTTGAACTTTTCAACTTATTAACTACATCTATTTGCACCTTAGCTAACTTATTATTAAAAACAATTTTTGAATTAAATATCAATTGAATATTTTCCTTTAACCTAGGAATTGCCGCAGAAAAATCAACAATATTCATTTTTGTAAGCATTATCTTGGATAAAGATTTTACAAGAAGAATTAATTTCCCATTTTTGATAACACTTTTTTGATATTCTATAATTCTAAAATATAAGGCTAAAACTAAATTTGATTGATTAAATCCATCAAACAACTTTAGTACATAGCTGTCAGTTAATCTTTCTCGCGGTATAAAGTGTCGAAATATTAATCTATCATCGTACCATAGTTTATACCCTAAAATTAAATGCCATAAAGCTATTTCAGAATCATCACCGGAACTTAGGATACTTCCAGTTCTACCAACCAACAATGAATCAATATTTAAATCATATATCTTCTTCATTACTTCAGTTCTCAAAACAACACCGGCACCATAAAGCAATCCATTTTTCTCAACTTCACCGCTATGTGAACTTTGACTTCCAACTGCATATCCATTCTTTTTCTCCTCAAACCATTGCGGTAGTTCTATTTCTGAGACAGGTATACCTAATCCGCCTAACATGCCTATTTCAGAATTTTTATCTATTATTTCGAAAGCCTGTTGAACGTAATTTGAGTCTAACCAATTATCATCATCACAAAAGATTGCGTATTGAAATTGTGCCGAGTTGACTCCCGTTTTGCGAGCATGTGACAATCCTGATCTTGATTCAGATAAAACTCTAAATTCAATGTTCTTATTCCATTTTTTCCATTCAATGTTAGCTATATTAGAAGTATCATCAGTTGAAGCATTATCTATGATGATTACTTCCCATAAAATATTGTTATCAATTTCTTGTAATGCTAAATGTTTAATCGTATCTGGTAAGCGCTGAGCACTATTATAACAACAAACGATAACAGAAATTCCTTTATTCATATGTGTTGAAAACTATATATAATTCGTCATTCATAAAATTAGACAATCAAACACTTAATATCTTAAAATTTAAATAATACTTTTTCCATATTCATTTAATTCATAGAATGCAATTAGAAATACGTTTTGTCAACAAATAAACCCGCCGTTAATCAAAATCTATCTTCACACAAATATTATCATAAGACATTTATCCATTCATAGGGAAGTTTATAACTAATTTCTATTGGAAATTCTTCATTTATATGAAAACCTAAAAAATATCTTGGTGCTAATACACGCTTATTTACTTTTTCATTAAGATAAACTGCCCACCAGGCAAATGTACTATTTGAAATAATTGCCACATCAGCATTCTTTAACAACTGGAAGTCTACAATCAATTCGTTATGCTCAAACGAAACATTGGGTAAATCCGAGAAATTATTTTGAATAAATGCCATGTCATCTCCGATAACTAGAATTCTATAGTTTGCTAAATTATCTATTTTGTCCAAACAATTTCTATAATAACTCATTGGTAATGACAAATCATCATTTCCTAAATTTTTATCTTTACCATGGTTTAAATAGTCTGTCCTTCTTATATGAATAACCAATGTCTTATTATGGTGAAAATCAGGTTCGTATTTTTTTTTAAATTTTTGAATGTAGCTGTTCTTAATATTAAAAAGTTTCTTTATTTTATTTTCATTTTCCTCAAAGAAAGAAATTGATTGAAAATACCCAACATAATAAGAGCTATTTTTCACGGGTAATACTTCTTTCACTAAACTACAATCTGTGAAATCAATGTTGCATCTGGCCTTTATTCTTCGAGTTACAGTTCTTCGAGTTTTCTGAATACATTTTATTTTATTTAAACATGATAAATTCAACACTCCTATATTAAAGTATTCGGGAAGAATAAATGTTTGATAGCTATCAACTACAAAGAAAGTATTTAATATTTTAGATTGCGAATACCCAAAAGCATATTGGAACATCTGATTGCCAAATCCTCCTTGTAAATTTATAACAATCATATTTTCTTAGCTCTTATGTGGTATCCAAAACAAAGTAGTTCAGATGAATTTTTATCCAAGTCATTAATTCTTTCCAACATTTTTATCACATGACCAACTGACCTTTTTTCATTTCCAGTTAGTTCATCTGAAAAATACGAATTAGGAATTCTACATTGCAGCTCTTGAGCTATATATTCAAAGAAGTTACCATTTGGTATAATTTCATCTATTTGAAATCCACAATCAGTCAAATGTCTTTCATAAAAATATCTATTAAATCCTGAATAAAAGTGATAGGGAGCAAAATGAGTCAAGCTACAAAAGGGAGCTGTAATAATTAAAGTTCCATTTTTTTTCAACAACCTAGAAAACTCTTTTATAGCCTCTATGGGTGCTGGCAAATGTTCAAAAACTTCTATACACATAATTGCGTCAAAAGAATTATCTGGCTCTGGAATGTTTGTAATATCAGAGATAATATCGATTTTTGAATTGTCCCATGATTGCATCTGCAAGCCTTTTTGATCACCTATACCATCATATTTACCAAAATCCTGTGAAACATAGTTTAAATGAGAACAAAATCTTTTGTACTGCAATTCACCAGCACCAGCATCTAAAATTCTAATTCCTCGATGTAAATTTAACAATTTTTCTTTGAGCCATTTTTCTCTTGTGAATAAATTTTTCAAGCCAAAATCACTCTGATATTTATTATTATCGACTTTTGAAATTTGGTATCCTAATTTGCTAGCAAAAGCCTGAATTAATCTTTTCATTATCTTAAATGTAAATTCTAAAAAGTAGCTCATTTTCATTAATATTGACTCTGTCCTTTTCAATTGATTTACAGAATCAATATAGTAATTCAACAATCATTAAATTCTATTCCACCTCTTAAGCTTTATTTCTTAATAAGAATAAAAATACCGCAACCATGATTACAATTACAAGATGTATCTACAACAATTTCTGTCAATTCAACACTTTCATGTAAATCACCATTATCATCAACATAAGAAAATGATTTAATTCTAAAATCATTTTCTACCATTTTCAGTAAGTATTTTAACGAGAATATCCTGTGAGCATTAAATTCAATACGTTGTATCCCCATAGGAACAGAAAAATAAAAAAAACCATCTTTCTTCAACATTTGGGTAATCTTACTAAATCCTTTTAAATGACCATTTGGATCCAAATTATCACCGTACCTACCCAATCCAAAATGTTCTAAAGCATGTAGACATGAAATAGAATCACAATAATCAATATACTCAAAATCATCTGACATTAAATCTGCCTGAATAAAAGATATATTTTCAACCTTTGAATCTAATTTTCTTATATCAAAAATTTCAATTTCTCTAAAGACTACAACATGTGCTACAAATCCATCAATTCTAGAGCCAATATCAACATGTTTATGAGGTTTCTTATTATAGATTTGTTTTGCGACAAATAAATCTTGATGAAAATAGGCTCCATTTGCAACCCCACTGCCATCAAATTTATCATTTAAACATGCGAAATTGTCTGAAATTGGAAATTCAGTTCCTTCACCCAACATTTTTTTAAATTTGATGTAATCTGAACGAAACCATTCTTGATTCTTTCTAAGTCTTCTTTCGTTCTTAATCTGAATAGAAGCAATATCAAAGATGCGAATAATCATTTATATTTAATTTTAGTGCTGCTTAAATAATATTTGTAGTACTTATAATTAGATTAGTATCACAATCCATTTAAATTGTATTCCAACTTGAATTTACTATTAAATAATCTCATTTTCTATATTCTCTCAATTTTAGTTCTTAATTGGTTCAATATTATACCTGTAGTCCCATCTACTCTAATCAAGTCCTCGTTAATAGTTTTTGATATCATAACGACTTCAAATTGTAAAAAATTATCATCATAATAAAGTGAATCATTCCCTTTTGAAATACCTAATAGTATTTTATATACTCCCTTTTGAAAAAAAATTCTATCAGAAATAAATTTTATTTCATAGGTTCCACATTTTAGATTTTGAGGTTCAGACCATGTAGTATTTATTGGCACATCAGTAATAGTTGTAATTCCAATACCAAAAACAGTATTCTGTACTTCTCCTTCTATGTTGAATTTAATTTTTACTTTCCACTGTTCACCAATAAGTACCTCATTTGTAGGACTATTTTTTTCTCCACAAATAACTGCCTCTTTTAAAAAAATCGAATCCGAAATATATTTATTAAATACCTTCTGGCTTGAATTTTGATTATTCAGGATGTAAGTATCAATTACTTCATTTGTAGTTCCTGTAAAATTTACTGTACCATCCTTTAATAAAACACCACGATTACACAGTTTTCTAATTGCATCCATATTATGACTCACAAACAGCACTGTTCTTCCCTCTCCTTTAGAAATGTCCTGCATTTTGCCAATGGCTTTCTTTTGGAATTCGGCATCACCTACTGCCAGGACTTCGTCTACTACCAGTATTTCAGGTTCGAGGTGGGCAGCTATGGCAAAACCAAGACGTACGGTCATACCACTGGAGTAACGTTTGGCAGGAGTGTCTATATATCGTTCCACGCCGGAAAAATCAACAATCTCGTCGAAACGGCCGGTTATCTCTGCTTTGGTCATGCCCATAATGGCACCGTTCATATAGATATTCTCACGCCCAGTCATTTCAGGGTGAAAACCGGTACCTACTTCCAGTAAGGATGCGATACGTCCGGCAGCTTTAATGGTTCCGGTAGTGGGCGCTGTAACTTTGGAGAGAATCTTTAGAAGTGTGGATTTACCGGCTCCATTTTTCCCGATAATACCGAGAACATCGCCTTGTTGCACTTCGAAGTTGATGTCTTTCAATGCCCACACATATTCGCTTTCGCCTTTATGTGCCCGGTCGTTTACTTCGCCAATCTTTAAATAGGGGTCTTCCTGTCCACGGATATTCATCTTCCACCAACGGTTGAGGTCGTGACTAAGCGTTTGGGTAGAGACAACTCCGAGGCGGTATTGTTTGGAAATATTTTCGAATTTTATCGCTGTGCTCATATTTTTAATTTCACGAATTTCTACTAATTACACGAATTACCTTTGAGTAAAACAACCAGCTTATTTTCCCTAATTTAATGTAATTCGTTCCTTTTCGTGTATTTTTATACATTAGTGTATAATACGCTTATATGTAAGACTTTTTGAACCAAAGCAAACAAGCAAACCTAACTTTATATTAGTAGCTTTTAGATAATTCAGGGTTTGGGCTATATCTTTAGGGTATATAAATGGAGTTGCTTTTAGCTCTACTATTATCGAATCATAACAAACGAAATCGGCTTTGAAATACTTATCCAGGAGTACTGAATCAAACTGTATACGAAGCTTTTGCTCCCTTTTATACTCGACATTGTCCTTTATAAATTGTTTTTCAAGAGCCTCCTGATATACTGATTCCAGGAAAACTGCACCCAACTCAGCATGAACCTTCATACACGAACCTATTATTTTATAACTTTCGTCTTTAAACAATAAATCTGCCATTCCCTATTCGTATAATTCTAAAAATTCGTATCTTATTGGTATCGTTCGTAAAATTATAAAAAATTCTTTATAATTAGTGCAATTAGTGCAATTCGCTCATAATTCGTGTAATTCGTACCAATTAATTTATTGGTATAGGCGCTTAAACCGCCCTATTTAATTTGTTGATTATAACCGTATAGGTTCTTTTAAAACCATCTTTCTTATGAGTAAATCGAAGATTGTCTCCATATTTGAGCGTCTATTGTACCTAAA
>Ga0302292_1001138_pt1 | contig 17470 bp, 22 predicted proteins | sample III_Fen_N2_1_FD_194553 | JGI IMG/M metagenome (GOLD analysis project Ga0302292, IMG submission 194553) | Peat permafrost microbial communities from Stordalen Mire near Abisko, Sweden - III_Fen_N2_1 | ecosystem: Environmental > Terrestrial > Soil > Wetlands > Permafrost | place: Sweden: Abisko...
TTTAATTTATCTTCAATAAATTCTGAAGTTATTGGTGTCATATAAATAGAATTTAAATGTTCGTTGAAATTTCTAATTTTTTCCATTTTACTCTTTATTTTTCTTTGCAAGCAATTTTGTTAGATCATCAACAAATTTGTTTGTATATTGAGGTCTCATATTTTCAATAATAGAAAAATTGTTGTTTCCTTTTACTTTTATTCCTTCAGTAATCTTGTTAGAATCCATTTTTGAAGAATAAAATTTCAATAAAGTATTAACAAATTCATTAATATTTAATTTTAAACTTTCATTATATTTAACAATGTGTAATTCATTATCTTTTTTTCTAATATAATAATCAGTATTAGAATATTTAGTTTTTATTGTTTCTAAAATATCTTTTATATGTCCACCATTAAATTTAATAATCTTATCTTCTAATATTTCAATACCTGAAGTATCTTTAGGAGGTAATAATAATTCTTCTTTAATAGGAATTTGTATTGGTTTCTCTATAATAACTGATTTAACTTCTGCTTTAATTTTAGAAGAATCATTAGAATATGTTGTTTTATCATCGTTAGAATGATCAAAATCGGAATATCGTTTAATAGACATATATTTATTTTATTTTTACTTATATATTAATTATTAAAAGTCATTTTTAAAAATAAAAAATCCCGAATTTCGGGGTTTTTTATAGTTTTTTATTTAATTTTAATCAGGGTATTGTGATTTAAAGCCCAATAATGGATCTAAACGATATAGCAAACTTGTCAATTTTTCTACCATTTTTTTAGTAGATAAATTTTCAATAGTATCAAACCAATCCTTATGTGCCGTAATAAATAAAAACATCTCTGTATGATCTTTCTTTGTTAATAAATTAAGGATATCCTTTTTTAATTTATTTTCCTTAAAATTAAAATCTTGCATTATTTGCCCAAGTGCGTGTCCATCCCAAACATCACTTGAAAACGTCCCAAAACTAGGATACATTTTTTGATCCCCTTCTTTAATAAGAAAACCTTGGAAATCTGTTAAGTTTTTCATATTTTATTTTATTTTTACTTATATATTAATAAAATTAAATAAAAAATCCCGAATTTCGGGATTTTTTATTTAATTTTTATAATCAACTACCAGTTAATTTCTAATAAATCGTTTAACATTCCTACCATTTCATTAGAAGATAAATTTTTAAAATCATCGTTTCCGTAACCGAGGGATTCAATTAAATCCTTATGTGCAGTAATAAAGAAAAACATCTCTGTATGATCTTTCCTTGTTAATATATCCTCAATTTCCCTTTTTAATTTATTTTCCTTAAAATTAAATAAACCTTCTTTAATAAGAAATCCTTGGAAATCTGTTAAATTTTTCATATTTTAAATTAAATTTCTTGTGCAGGAACTTGTGCAGCTGCAGATTGTGCCGATGCTTGTTGTCCTTGTACTTGAACTGCTGGTTTTTGAGCCTGAGTATTTTGTATTGGTGCTTGTGCCTGTGGCTGTACTTGAGCCTGAGGTTGAGTTTGTGCCTGTGGTTGTGCACCATCAATATCATCTTGTGGTTGAACTTGTGATTGAGCTTGTGCTTGTCCTTGGACTGGGGATTTATCAACACCAGTTACAATTTCTACAGGAAGATTTTCAATATTCATATAATTTTCTAGAGCCCATTGTACTAACCTTTCAGCTAATCTTTTTTCACCCATATCAGCACGTAAATCTTTTCCAGAACTTTCTTTAACTTTCTTTATAAAAGAAGAAACAAGTGATTTTTGAAGGTCAACATCTACACTAACACGATAAACGTCATCTATCGCATCCACCATCTCATTAACGGGAGCTTCGATTTTATTAGATTTCTTTCCTTTGAAATCATCCATACTCATAAGATTTTTATTCTTTATCATTTTCAAATAATTATTTTTTCGTTTATTGTATATATTAAATTTTATTTTTCATTTTTCATTCTTTTTTGTAATAACCTTTAAAATATTTTAATCTATATATTAATAAAAAAAAGTCATTTTTTATTTTATTAAAAAATAAATCCGTATCTTTGTAGAATAAATTAAAACAAGAAATATGAATTCAAAAATAACTGAAAAGATTGAAAAGATTGAAAAGATTTTTCACATTTCAAATATATCATTTAAGTCATATGCTATATTTTTTTATATTATGTTTTTAATTTCACTTGCAAATTTAGTATTTATAATTTTAGAAAAACATAGATATCTATTTTTAAGCATTATATTTGTGTTTGCATGTTCAATTCTTTCACTTATGTGTATTGTTGGTCAAAAAGAAATAAATAAATTAAAATGAAAATATCATTAAATCAAATTAACACCGTATCAGGTGATATTAAAGGAAACTACAAAAATATTTTAAATAGAACTAATATTGCATTCAACGAAGGTTCTGATATTGTTGTATTTCCAGAAACTGCATTTACAGGTTATTGTGTCGGATCACTTTGGGATAATACAGATTTCATTTTTGAGCAAGAAAATTGTGTTCGTGAACTAATGAAAATTGTACCATATAATAAATGTGTTATCGTTGGATATATTAGTTATCATGGCACAAAACCAGATGGATTTCCACTATTAAGAAATAGTGTTGCTGTAATCAATAAAAATCGTATTCAAAGATACGATAAACAATTACTTGCTAATGCTGATCATCATGAAGATCGAAAATATTTCAAACCAGGTAAAAAATCAAAAGTTTTTAAATTGTTCATCAATGATGAAGAAATAACAATAGGCACACCTATTTGTGAAGATGTATGGTACACTAATCATAATCGTAATATTCCTAAAGAAATGGTTGAACTTGGAGCTGAAATTCTTATTTCTATAAATCAATCATATTTTTATTATAATAAACAAGAAATTCGCACAAAATTATTTTCAAAATTATCAAAAGATTTAAAAGTGCCAATTATAACAGTAAATTCTATTGGTGTCGGTGATATTGTTAAAAATATTATCATTTTTGATGGATCTTCAATGGTGTTTGAAAATAGCAATCTTGTTACCGAAATGAAAAGATTTGAAGATGATACTTTTATTTACGACACTAAATCTGTTAAACGGTTTGAACAAAAAGAATATAATAAATATGAAGAAATTATAGATGCAATTTCTTTTGAACAAAAAGAATTATTCAAATTATTAGGAATTCCAAAAGCACAAGTACATATCAGTGGTGGTGTTGATAGTGCTGTTGGTATGGCTCTTTCTATTCTTTCTATGGGTAAAGAAAATTGTGTATTTATTACCAATCCAACATCTTTAAATAGTGATAGTTTGCCAATAGTTAATCAATTAGCTGAAAATTTCGGAGTTGAAATTCATATTAATGAATTAGAAGAAATTTATCAAACTATGAATAAAAAAGATACTGAAAATTTCGGTTCAGAATTAAATAAAACTGGTCAGGCAACAATGCAAGCTGTATTAAGATCAGTACAAGGATTAGCAGCTTGTCACAGATTCAATTCAGGTATTGTAGCTTGTGGCAATCATACAGAAATTGTTCTTGGTTGGTCTTCATTCCATGATATTGGTTCTATTGGTGTTCACTCACCTATTGGAGATTTAACAAAACTTGAACTTTTTGAACTTTGTAAACATATTAATAAAAGATTTTTCAAATTAGGATTTGTTGAGAATGTTATTCCTGAAGGATTATTTAATGGCAAAATTATTCCAGCCGCTGAGTTGCCAGATAGTAAATATGATCCAATTGATTATTATATTCAATCCGGACTGTGCGCTGAAATTATTCGTAATAGAAAAACAAAAACTCAGCTTATTTCTGATTTTGAAAATAAAAAATTAACGGAAGATTTCTTTCCAAAAGATATTTATACAAAATATACAATGGAAAATTTTATTGCAGAAGTTGATTTCACACTAAGAAAAAGTAGGATTTCTGTGTTTAAGGCAGCCCAAGGTGCGCCTATTGTTATTCTTTCACCTAGAAGTAGAGGATTTTCAAATAGAGAAACAATTATCAATAAATATCAGTAATATGGATTATTTAGAAGCTAAAAGAATTTATAGTGAATTAAATGGTGTTGAAAGAATACCATCTTTTGTAATGAAAGTAATTATTGATTATGAAAATAAAAATATAAAAAAAGAAGAATTAGGTATGTCTTTAGAATTATTTAAAAATTTACCTAAAAAACACATTGATAAAATTATCAATAATGGCTTTCAAATATATTCATATATAAATAATAATGATTATATTAATTATGAAAACCTCAAAAATGGCGATTTAGTAGCAGTAAAATTTAATGGGGTTAATTATGAAACAATACAAATTTCTAAATATATTAAATTAAGAAGCACTAAAAATTTGAAAGACGGAGAAGGATGTTGTATAAATGCACATCCACCAGAGAATTTTCATAAAAGGTATAAAATTTTTGAATTAACATTAAAAACATTAAAAACATGAAAGAAGGAACAAAAGGTACACTTACTTTTGGTGATGGTACAACATCAAGAGTTGAATTAGAAAAAATTTTAACTTACCCATCATCAGGTATGCCATCTGATTATTTATTTAAGTACGAAGAAGGTGAAACGCACAGACCGCTTATTCACGAAAAATTTAACGGCTCATTTCCGTTACCTGAAATAATAGCTTCTATGTATTTCAAAGAAGATTAAGATGGAGCATTATCGCAAAATTGGTAATATTTGGAAAGCTAAAAAAGAATATAAAACTCAAGACGAAGCTATTAATGATGCCAAAATTATTAATAAAAACTTGAAACAAATACATAAAGTTGTACCATATAGATGTTATGTATGTAACCATTTTCATTTAGGGAAAAATAGTACAGTGATTAGACACGAAAAAGATATTTATAAAAAGTAAAAAAAGCCTCAAATTGAGGTTTTTTTTATCTTTCTAATAAACTTCTTTTTGATAATGCTAAGAATTTTTTAGCAAAATTTTCTCTGGTTATAGAAATTGATTGTCCGTTATTTGGTCCAGTATTATCTATAGAATCACTGATTAATTTTGCAAATCTTTCAGTCCCATTTTGTTTCAAAAAATTAGAAAGAAATTGTTTTATATTTTGAATGTCTTCTAGTTTAGTAATTGTGCTTATATCTTCATATATTTTTAAATGTTTCATAATATTATTCTGATTTTTTAGTTTTCACTACATCTTTAATATTAAACTTTTTAATTTTCATTGGTTCATCAATGGATTCAACATAAACATCTTTACCTTCAATTCTGTTTACATAACCTTTAACTTTATCATTGTCAATAAATACCCCAGCATTTCCACCAATTGTTCTTTCTTTTGGTGTTGAAGGATCAATTAAATTAAAATCACTAATTTTTTTTATTTCTTGTGCTCTAACTGCAGCATAGCCAAAATTAGGATCTGATTTAAGTTCTTTTTCCTTACCCAACATTGTATATTCTGGTTGTTTTTCTTCTTTTTTTGCTGCTGGTACTGAGAATGCTTCAAAAGTTTTAATACCTTCTTCTAATTCTTGAGAAAGTCTATTTTCATCATTTGACCAGTCATCCCACAATTGTCTTAATTCTTCATTATTCATACTAGTCCAATCAAAATCAGGATCAATATATTTAAAATATTGTGACAAATTGTTTTTTAAAATAACATCAGTTACATCGGTGTTGTTAGCCCAAGTATTTTTGAAATAATTCATTAATTTGCTATCTGAACCTTTTCTAATCAAGTCGTCTCTTTCTTCTCCTTCTGCCCATGCAAAATCTTCAAATGTTTTTATACTTTCTTCTAAATCATTCTCTATTTCATCATCATTGTCTTTTTTTGTAAATAATGAATCAAATTCATTTTTATGAAAATCATCTAAAAAATCATTTTTATTATCATCGTTTAAATCTAAATTGAAATCTTGTAAAAGTTGGTCTAATTCTTCATCACTAAGATGTTCTAATTCTTCTTCTTCAAAATCTGAATTTGCACAAAGTAAATCTATAACATCTTGTCTATCTGTATCAATTTCTTCTTCAAATGGTCTTTCAAAATATTCTTGTTCTTCATCTTCTTCCATTTTTCCTCTTCTATTAGGATCTAAGTTAGAATTTAGTATATCTAATTCTGAATTTTCAAAATCTTCAAATGTTTTTATATCTTTCATACTATTTTTATTATTTTTATGTATTATTTCTTCATCAGAATATCCATATTTTTCAGGAAATCTTTCTACTTTATGACCACATTTATCACATTGTAATTTTAAACTTAATAGGCTTTTTCTTTTATAAATTCCATTTTCACATTTTTTACATGGTTCGTCTAAATTATCAATATCTAATTTGTGCCTTGGACTATCTGGATCATAAAACCCAATTATTTCATTAGTTTTAACTATTGGTTTATTAACCAATTTAGATTTAAACGCAATAGTTTGTATTTGACTATCTTTTTTAGAAAATTCTTCCCAAGATTCTATTCCTTTATCTACTGGATTACCAATATATTGCAAATTAGGTATATTATGATTAAGTCTATCTTTTGATGTCAAGTCGCCTATGTCTGTTCCTTTTGTTTCTGCTCTCAATTTTTTTAATTGTCTTACAGAAGTCTCTTTTGGTAGCATTTGAATGTAATTATTTTTACTTTATATATTAAAAAACAAATTTCGTTTTTTTTGATATAATTTTAAAAATTATATAGTTTATGAATGAAATATTTGATATAAAAGTTACTGATAAAATTGAAATTATATCAAGATGCAATTTTAATAAAGAATTAGATGTTATTGTTTATAACAGTAATAATTTAGAATTATACAGAACTAAATTTCCATTTTTAAAAGATATAACATATTGGATAGGAATTAATCAATTAAAAAATATTATTGTACATATTATAGACGAAGGTTCAATTGTGCAAATATTTGAAAATATAAATGATTTTGTTTATATTACGTGTGGTGATTTATATTATATGGATATTATTGAGAAACTTGTAATTTCATTATTAAATGTATCTGATAAGAAAATTATAGTATATGGTGTAAATTGTAAAGTTCCATTTGATTATCCAAATTTAATCAAAAAGGAATTTATCTCACCTATTAAAACAGTTCATGATAAATGGTTTTGGAAGCAACAGACTTGTATTGAAGTATTAAAAGAAAATTTTAGTAATTATGTTTGGATGGATGGGGATATAATTGCTAACACTAATATTGATTCTATATCTAATCAGTTTTTTAGAATAGAAAATTATCCAATTTGTGAAATTCATGTTCAAGATGAACAAGTAATGACTATTAATAGTGATCAGCAATTAATGGGTGAAAAAATAGGTGAGCATTTTGGAATTAATAGAAAAATTTTAATAAAAGATTTACACGCTTGCTTTTTTATTTTTAATTCAAATTGTAAATGGTTTTTTGAAGAAATATTAGATTTATATCATTCTATATACAATCAAGGCTTGTATGATAAATTATTAGGTTGGAATGACGAAAGTCTTCATAATTTTATGCACAGTAAATATGGATTTACCAAAACTTTACCTTTATCAAATTTATCATTACTTTGTCAACATTCTAAATATAATTCAAATTCAAGAATTTTAAGATTATTTTATGAATATTGGAATAGAAATAGTCCAAATAATTTTGGTGATGTGTTTGGCTGGAGTTATGTACCTGAAGATAAAAATCAAATTTTATACTTTCATGAAAATAAAAATCTGAAAGATGCTGATGAGATGATAGAGTATATTAAAATGAAAAAGAACGATAGTTTTAACTCATCCAAGTGGTTTTTTATAGATAAGTATAAACTACATAACTTTGAAAAAGAAAGGCTTAAAAACGACTTAGAATTGAAATATTTTGAATGCCCATCTTTTGAATATAAAGATATATTAAATATAAATACAAATGATATTATTATAGATATTGGTGCCGGTATTGGTTTTTTTGAAAGATATTGTTATCTCAAAAATGCTTCTAAAATTATATGTTTCGAGCCAGATAAAGATAAATTTGAATTATTAAAATTAAATACTCATAAAGATACTATATTATTTAATGCAGATATTACAAATATTATCGGCGAATATATTATTGAATCTGAAACAAAAGATATAATAGTTAACACTTATACTATTGATTATTTATTTGAATCTGAACTTATTGATAAAATTGATTTATTAAAAATTGATAATTCAGGTAAAGAAGAATTGATACTTAATGGTATAAATAACAATTTACAAAAGATTACTAAGATATCAATTAAATGGTATAATTTTTCAAAATTAGATGATACTAAACAAAACGAAATTGTCAATTCATATCTAAAAAAAGGTTTTAATTGCTTTGTTTATAATGATTCTAACTTTACTAGATTATATTTTTATAAAAAATAAATAAATAAATGTCACATATCGAACAACAAAGTTTTTGCAAAAGGATGGAAAAAAAATATCCAAGTTATTTTAAAAATAAAATAGTTCTTGATATTGGATCTTTAGATATAAATGGAAATAATAGATTTTTATTTGAAAATTCAATTTATACCGGATTAGATGTTGATAAGGGTTTAAATGTTGATATTGTGTGTCCTGGACATTTATATAATGCTCTAGATAATTCTTTTGATGTGATAATTTCAACTGAAGTTTTTGAACATGATATGTTTTATGATAAAACTATTAAAAATATTATTAGAATGTTAAAAAATGGTGGAATGTTTTTATTTACTTGTGCGTCTATTGGTAGAGTTGAGCATGGAACTATAAGAACTGGTAGTGATTATGCTGCGCCATTATTACAAAATATATCAACAGAATGGTCCAATTATTATAAAAATTTAACAGAAAAAAATATTAGAAAAATAAGTGGATTAAATGAAAATTTTCCAGATGCTTATTTTGAATACAATCCTACTTCTTGTGATTTATATTTTTTTGGTATAAAAGGAGGTATGACTCAACATGATATAGATATTGATTTAAATTTAAATGAAAATAAAATAATAATTAATTCAAATGAAGATTTTGATGGCTATATAGAAATTTTTAATTGGAATCCTGAAAATAATTTAACTGGTATTATATATGATAAACAAAAAATTAATATTTCTAAAAAAGCATCATTTTGGTATAAACCTGTAACAGATTTTACAAAAATAATTGGAATTATAGTATTTTTAAGGGATAATAACAATAATATTATTAAAGAAAAAAAATTTAAATTAAATATATTAGATGCGATCTCAATTAATTATGGTACAGATAAATCATCTAAAATACACAACTATAGTAACAAATATCAAAAATATATACCATTTAAAAGAAGTGATATATTTACATTTTTAGAAATTGGTGTTCTTAATGGACAATCTCTTAAAACTTGGAATGATTATTTTTATAATTCTAATTTAATTGGAATAGATATAAATGAAAAATGCAAAGAATATGAAAATGAAAATATTAAAATAGAAATTGGTTCACAAAATGATATAAATTTTATAAATTTTATTGGTAATAAATATAAAAATTTTAATATAATATTAGATGATGGCTCACATATGCAAAATGATGTTATATTTTCATTTGAACATTTATTTTCATATCTTAAATCTGGTGGAATTTATATAATAGAAGATTCTTGCACTTCATATTGGCCAGAATATGGTGGTGAAAGATATAAAAAAGGAACAATAATAGAATATTTTAAATCTATTATTGATGAAGTTAATTTTTTTGGTGAACAAAATGAAAATGGTGAATATTCTGATAGAAGAGAAGATAACCTTATAAATCAATTTAAAATAAAAAAATATAATTATATTGGCATAGAAATAGAATCTATAAATTTTTTTAATAGTATAATAATAATAACAAAAAGATGATGGATAAAGAATTAAAATATTTAATTGAACAACAAGTTGAAATAAAATATAAATTAAGCAATGAGCATATTTTCATAATTGGTGCTTATACTGATACATTAGATAAAGAAAAAATATTGGTTAAGTGCATTAAAAAATTAAAAGAATTTAATATACCTATTTTATTATCTGTACATTTAGAAGTTAGAGAGGAAATAAAAAAATTAGTTGATTATTATATCTTTGATGATAAAAATGAACTTTTATATTTTGATAATATCAAAAAATTAAATATTAATAGTTTAAGATATATTGAAACACAATCATATAAAGTTAATAGTTATGTTGATTTTCATCATGATTATGCTGTTTTAACAAACATTAGAAACGCTTTTAACTTTTGCTTAAAAAATAGCAAAAGTAAAATTCATTATTTAGAATATGATAATATTATTGATGTTAAACAATATTATGAGACATTTATTAATGATATTAATAGATATGACGCTGTTATATATGAATATGATAAAGGCTCTGTAAATAATGGTTATTGTGCAGCATTTATTTTTTCTATTAGAGATATAATTGCATTTAAATTGTTAGAAGATATTACAACAATTGAAAATCATTTCAGAAAGAATGATTGGCGATTAGAAAATTATATTATTAATTCTATACAAAAATATACAAATAATATTAAAATCACAAATTATATAGATAATGATAATACTATTAATATTTGTTATATATGGAATAGACAAATATTAAAAGATTTTTTAATTTATATTGTTGTAAATAAAGATGATATATATATTTCCTTTAGTACAAAATTAAAATATTTGATTGAGATTAATTATAGTGATTATAATAAATTCCATAATATTATTGGAAGTCAATTAATTAAAATAGGTAAATATAATATTGGTAATGTAATAAAAATAAAATATCTAGGAACAATTATTTTAGAAAAAATATTAAGTGAGTCACTAGAAACTTATAGTGAAAAAAATTATGTTTTTATAAAATGATTATTTTATACTTTCTAATATTTTCAATAATTTCTTTTTCCTAAGCCTTTTAATATCTAAATTATCAATGGCTTCTGCTATTTGAGATGAAACTACAATATAATTTGCTTGCTCTCTTTGCGTTTTTATAAATGTGTTTCTTCTTCCCAAGTATGACCACATCCGCAAACGTGTTCATAATAAACTCTACCATAAGATATTCTACAAAATCTATTAATAGGTTTATTTTTAGGTCCACAAGTTCTTTGCATTTTTTTGGTGGAAAGTATATTTGTAGAGCCACATTTACTACATGCTTGTTTTTTCATAATAATTCATTCGCTAAATCTGCTAATTCTGATCTTTCGCCTTTTTCTAATGTCACGTGAGCATAAATTTGTTGATTCCTAAATTTATCAATTAGATTAGATAGTCCATTACTTTGGGCATCAAGATAAGGCGTATCAATTTGGTGTATATCACCAGTAAATACTATTTTTGTTCCTTCACCAGCTCTTGTAATAATTGTTTTGAATTCGTGTGGTGTTAAATTTTGTGATTCATCAATTATAAAAAGAACATTTGATATACTTCGGCCTCTAATATAAGCTAAAGGTGTTATAATTAATTTTTCTTCCTTAACACAATCAGCAATAAACTTATATTCTTTTTCTGATTCTTTATATTGACTTTGAATAAATTTAAGATTATCCCAAAGTGGTTCCATATAGGGTGAAATTTTAGCATTAGCATCTCCTGGTAAAAATCCTATTTCTCTATTGCTTAATGGCACAATTGGTCTAGCAAGATAAATTTGCTTAAATTCTTTTTTTTGTTGTAATGCTCCAGCCAATGCTAATAATGTTTTACCTGTACCAGCAACACCTTGTAATGAAACTAATTTTACATTTGGATTTAATAATGCATGAAGTGCAAATACCTGTTCTGAATTTCTTGGAGTTATTTTATAACACGTTTGTTTATCTATTCTTTCAATTTTTTGTTCTTTTGAATTAAAATATGCTAAAACAGATGAAGTTGTACTTTTAATAATTAAATATTGATTATTTTTAGTATCTTTAAGTCCCAATTCTTCAGCAGTACAAAAACCATTCTTATATATCTGATCAATCAAAGAAGTATCAACATTTTCAATTGTCATTTTACCAGTAAATAATTTTGAAGTATCTTCAACTTTTCCAGTTAAATAATCTTCAGCATTTAAATTTAATGATTTAGCTTTCAACCTTAAATTTACATCTTTAGTGACAAGTGTTATTTTTTTATCTGGATATTCTGACACTAATGTTAATGCTGCATTTAAAATATGATGATCAGGCTTATTTGATTGAAAAATTTTAACTGAATCTATTTCTGTTTGCTCAGAAGGCATCACGACCTTGAATTTACCTTTATTTTTATTTATAGTAATCCAATCAGTTAATGTGTTCTTTTTTGAAAGTTTATCAATCTCTCTAATAAATTCTCTTGCTTCATAATTAATAGTATCATTTCCTTTCTTGAATTCATCTAATTCTTCAAAAACTGTAATAGGTATTACTACATCATTATCTTCAAAATTGTAAATAGCTTTATGGTCGTAAAGTATTACAGACGTGTCCATTACAAAAATTTTATTGTTTTTTGTTTTACTCATTTTTATTATTTATTTTTTAGAAATTAGATGCCTCTGTTAATAAAACATCTAAATATTCTTTAGTGTAAAATTTCTCTTCACTTTTTATTATCTTAGATAGTGCATGAAACATGCCTGCTTCAGTCCATTCATTTATATATTCTGGCCCAATTTTTACTAAATATTCTAAGGCTTCTATTTTATTCATTATTTATTTTTTGTATTTTAAAAAGGTTTATCATTAAAATCACAAGTTTTAACATTCTTCATCAGCGTCAAAAAATTCCCATTTTTTTCCTGAATTTTTCATATTAGATTCTATTTTTGTGACTCTTCTTTTTTTTAAAAGTTTAACTTGGCTTAAACAAGATTCAAGTTTTTTATTCTCTGAACTTAATTGATAAAAATCAGATTTTAATGTTTCTAATTTTGATTCATACTCTTTAATATAAGAATGAAATGAATCAATTTTATCATCATCAATACATTCTGAATCTTCTAATATTTTTAGAATTTTTTGGTGTGTATTTTGAAAATGAGAATATAATTCTTCAATTTCATTTTTGAAATTCATTATATCATTATAATCTACATTTGCTTTCATTTTTTATATTTTTTAATAATTAGTTTCTTTTAATAGATTGTTTTCGTTCATATATTTTATATGTTACATCATATTCATTTTTCGGATCTTTGTTTCTAAATTCTTCCGAAATTAATTTCCATTTTCTTAAATCTAATTTAGGAAACGATGTATCACCATCAATAGTTGTATGAACAACTGTTAGATATATTTTGTCAGCATAATCTAAGAACAATTTATAAACCATTCCACCACCTATTATAAATGTTTCTTCTGTTTTTGTGTTTTTGGCTTGTAATAAGGATTCAACTACGCTACTTGCTGTGATAATATTTGGTGCTGTAAAATTTGGATCATCTGATAATACAATATTAGTTCTATTTGGGAGTGCGCCTTTTGGAAGGCTTTCAAATGTTTTCTGACCCATTATTACTGGTTTACTGTCAGTTATAGTTTTAAATCGTTTTAAATCATCACTTAATTTCCACAATAATTTATTATTCTTTCCAATCATCCAATTTTCTGAAACCGATACAATTATACTAATATCCATATATGAGTGTTTTTATTTTAATTCTATTTTTAAAAATTGTTTTTCTGGAAGAAACCCAATTTGTACAAATTCATATTTATCATTAAAATGAGTCAAAACTAGTCCTGGCTGTGTATCAATAGAATTTATTCTATATAAAAATAAATCTTTAACAGAATCATCAAATAAAACAGTTAATTGTAATTCTTCACAAATAGATTTTAATTCATATTTATTATAATTATCTTCTGATACTAATAAATTTGTAGCTTTACCAATTCTACCATTAGCCGCAATAAAAAAACGACCATTTTTAATTTTTATATAAAGTTTTTCATTATCACAATCTATCATAGAAAATTTTTTCAAAAAATTTTCTTCAACACGATTAGCCAAGTTAGATATATTTTCAACTAATAATTGTTTAATTTTAGTGTGATCAGTTTGTTGAATACACACATTTTTAGTAAAAACATCAAAAACTTTTTCATTAGTCTCATCAAAATCAACAAAAATTAACCCAGGAGTTTCAGAATCATATTCTTTAACATAAACATATTTTTTAAATTCTTCCATTTTTTTATATTTTATTTTTTACAAAGGAGTGTCCTCCAATTTTTTCAACTCTTCTTTCAATTTCTCAAGTTCTTCGTGTTTTTCAAACATAACTTTTTTCCACTTTTTACGGTCAGAGTACACTTCTCCCATTACTTGTGTTACAACGCCAACCTCTTTCTTAAAAACGGATCCATTGAGAGTTATAATATCACTAGGATCTATCATTATCTGATGCCCATTAAAAATAGAATAATCTTTACCTTTAACTTGCTGTCCTTTATATGAATCTGCAGAAATATTGAATTGGCGCATGGTAGTTGGATACAAGGATGCAAAATCAAAACAACAAGTCCAAGTTGCCATACCTCTTACTGGTTCTTTAACCCAGCCGCCTTTTATAGATGCAGAATCACTATCTCCATACTCATCTACGTGTTCATCTCTTACAAGTACAATATTCTTTTGATCTCTTAATTTCTCTCTTAATATTCCTTCGGTTAATGCAAGAGTTGAAATAGCATCTTTTACTTTAATTTTTCCAAGGACAGCCATACCATAAAGAATATCTACATATTTCATTTTGATATGAATTCTTTGTACAAGGCAACTATCCACTGCATTATAAAACACAAATTTCTTAAAATCTTCACGATGTAATCTAGTTAAATCTCCTTCATAATTAATTTTCTTAACTTCTTTACCTAAAACCTTTTCAGACACAAAATCTAATGATTGACTCTCTTTAACTTTAACTGAAGTGTCCCATTTAGAAAACAATTCCATATAATCAACAATAATTCTATGTGCTGGCATTTCAGCATAATCAATTTTATTGCCATATTTACCACCGCCACCACCATTAAAATTAAAAGGTTGATTCAATTTTCTTGTAAAAGAAGCAACTTCTGGATCTACGCCAATCTTTCTTGCTCTTGAAACTAAATAGACCCAATCATAGTCTCTAAAGTTCCAGCCGCTAATTACAGGCATCTTAGGAATCAATTTATTAAAGAAATTATACATTAAATCAAATTCATTTTTGTACTGAATATATTTGAACACATATTTAGTTTCAAATTTTTTAAAATGAATATTAATATCAGATTCAATAGATTCAATCTGATTTTGATCAAGTGATTCTGTTCCAATCACTAAAATTTTATTTTTATTTACAATTGATATACTTTGAATTGCGCCTTCTGCTAAATGAGGTTGAGGTTTACCTGATGTAAGTATCTCATTTTCTATATCGACGAAGAAAATATCTGGTTCATTATAATCATAAATTTCATCTCTTTCATCTTTTGGAAGATTATCTATAAAATCATAAATAGAATATTTATTTGGATATTTTGTATAAATTTCTTTTACAGATTTACCATCCCATGTTACAAATCGTCCAGACTTTTCAGGATCATCATCTCCTGTTGTAATGAATTTTGTTACCCTAGACCATGGTTTATATTTGAGTTTTATCGCTCCACTTTTATCGACGTATGAAATAATTAAATTGTTGTTCCTGTACTCAAAATCACATAACATGTGTAAATTATTATTTTTTTAATGCGATATTTATAGTCGTTTAGCATTTTAGACTTATATATTTTTATATATACATATAAAAGAAAAGTTTATGACAAATAAAGAAAAGTTTATTGAAAAGGCAGTTATTAAACATGATTATAAATATGATTATTCATTAGTTATATATGAAAATTCCAGAAAAAAGATTAAAATAATTTGCAAAGATCATGGTATATTTGAGCAAGAACCATCCAATCATCTGAGAGGTCAAGGATGCCCAATATGTGCAGGAGTTAAAAATTATACACAATTAGAATTTATTGAAAAAGCCAATAAAATTCACAATAGTTTATATGATTATAGTTTAGTTCAATATAAAAATAATAAAACTAATATTAAAATAATTTGTAAAAAACATGGTATATTTGAGTCAAGACCAGATAGACATCTAAATTCTAAATCAGGATGTCCAAAATGCGCAAACAATATATTATATACAAAAGAAGAATTTATTGAAAAGGCAAATAAGGTTCACAATAATAAATATAATTATTCTGAGGTTAACTATGAAACCGCATTAACAAAAATAAAAATAATTTGTCCAGATCATGGTACTTTTGAACAGAGACCAACAAATCATTTAAGAGGTGAAGGATGTATAAAATGCTCAGGTTGTCATCAATATACAAACAAAGAATTTATTCAAAAAGCAAATATTATTCATAACAATATATACGATTATTTATTAACAAATTACACTAATTCACAAGAAAAAATTAAAATTATTTGTAAAAAGCATGGAGAATTTGAACAAATGGCAAATTCTCATTTGCAAGGATTTGGATGTTCAAAGTGTTATAATGAAAAGAGAACATATAATACAGAAAAATTTATTGAATTATCAAAATTAAAACATGGTAACTTTTATGATTATAGTTTGGTAGAATATATTCATAGTAGGAAAAAAGTAAACATAATTTGTCCTATTCATGGAGAATTTGAGCAGCAAGGTGATTCTCATTTAAAAGGTTCAGGATGTCCAATATGTAACGCATCAAAAGGTGAAAAAGAAATAAGATTATTTTTAGAAAGGAATAATATAATTTTTAATACTCAACACACATTTGAAAATTGTAAAAACGAAAGATATTTACCATTTGATTTTTATATACCTATTATTAATACTTGTATAGAATTTGATGGATTACAACATTTCAAACCTATAGAATATTTTGGTGGTGAAAAAACATTAAAAATTACAAAGGCTCACGATAAAATCAAGACAGATTTCTGTATTAATAATAGCATAAAACTTATCAGAATAATGTATAATGAAAACATTTTAGATAAACTTAATTATCATCTTCATTTTTAGAAAAAAGAGACCTTGACTACTTAATATATAACTAAAATTAAATGTATATAAATGGCTAACGAAAAAGTTAATTTTTATGGTAAAGTGGCTAAAATGCCAAGAAATATAAAAGCAAAAAATGCTTATACTTTTCTTGAAAATATTAAAGTATCAAAAAAGAAATTATGGTATATTCTTATTGAAAAAGATGAGAATGAATTACAATGTATTAAATATAATAACAAAATGGGTGTCAACTTAAAAGAATTTGTTGAACAAGTAAAAGAATATCATAAAAAAGATAAAGAACTATTTGAATATATTAGTCAACTTACAATAGAAGGTAATGACAAATTTTCTATAGTTAGAAATATACCTGATATTGAAGTTAAACC
>Ga0302292_1001145_pt1 | contig 17430 bp, 9 predicted proteins | sample III_Fen_N2_1_FD_194553 | JGI IMG/M metagenome (GOLD analysis project Ga0302292, IMG submission 194553) | Peat permafrost microbial communities from Stordalen Mire near Abisko, Sweden - III_Fen_N2_1 | ecosystem: Environmental > Terrestrial > Soil > Wetlands > Permafrost | place: Sweden: Abisko...
AGGGTGTACTTGTTTCGCAAGGAACACGTTTACAATTGGCGAGTGAAAAGACGGTGAAACTTGGTCCGAACGCCTCACTTGTTTTCAAGAACGACGGTAACAATTTCATTGAATGGGATTGTAACGGCTACAAGCAAGCAGGGCTTAGTTTAGACTTTGTTTTTAACCCCGAAATAATCATTAACGCCAACAATCCTGCTTTACCTGTTAAGGCTTCGTTTCAAATGGTTGTCGAAGATTTGCAGAACATTTCAATCAATATTCCATCTGTTGACCCATTCCGTGTAAAAGGCGCGGAGGATTTCATATTTGCCCTTTCTGACATTTCAATTGATCGCAGTTCCACGGTCAACCCGCAGGGTATAACGCTTCCCTTATTCACCCAACAATTGTACGCGGGTGATCTGAACGAATGGAAAGGATTTTACGCCCGTTCCATTGTGGTAACACTTCCCGAAAAATTATCGCGTTCGGGTGAATCTACCACCATTTACGCGCAGGATTTATTGATCGACGATTCAGGCGTTTCGGGTGACTTTGGCGCAACGAATCTCTTTACTCTCAATGAAAGTAATATGTCGGGGTGGGGCTTCTCAATTACCGCTTTACAGGTCAATTTAACGTGCAACCATGTCACAGGCAGTTCCATCGGTGGTCAGGTGCTTGTACCGATCATGGATAACCCATTTGATTACACGGCATCCATCGAAGAAAATCAGCAAACACGAAAGTTAGATTACACCTTTACGATCAGTCCGAGTCAAAATATTGATATTCCCGTTCCTGCTTTTAATTCAACGGTTCGCATTCATCCAAGTTCGGTTTTACAGGTATCAGCTATCAACGGTGAATTTCGCCCGAAAGCCATACTTAACGGAGAATGGACGTTTGAAAACGGAAACACCAAAATTCGCGACATCGCTTTTCAAAACCTAACGGTAATTCATACCGCGCCCATCATTACAGCGGGAACGTTTTCACTGGTTGGGGTTGTTCCCGAAAACAACAAAGTAATGCGATTCCCGATTTCATTAGATCAGTTTTCCTTTAACAACACGCCTCAAAATCAGTTAATGCTTTTTGCACAGGTGAGTTTAAATCTTGGCAACGCTCCGAACAATTTTTCGGTATCAACGGGCTTGCGTGTTGTAACACAACGCCAAACCAATGCACAAGGCAGAACAACGCTATCATTCAGTCAGTTTACTATTGACAATATCGCCTTTGAACTCAACACAACACCATTCAGTTTAAGCGGTGTAATTGCGGTGAAAAAAGACGATCCGACTTTCGGTGAATTGTTCTACGGTAGCATTGCCTTTAAACTCAATTCGATAATGGATAACCCCGCAATGGTGTCTGTTGGGTTCGGTAAAATGCCTGATTATAAATATTGGTTTGTTGATGCTGCTGTTCCTGTCAATATCCCAATTGGCGGAGCGATGCAGATTTCGCAATTGTACGGTGGTGTAATGAATCGTGTACGTTCAAGCACTTCGGATGCACAGGTATTACAACGGGTTATAGGCGCGATTAATTCGCCCAACAACAACCCGAATCCGAACGTTGGCGCAATACCGTTTATTCCTGATGAAACAAAAGGTTTGGAGTTTCGAGCGGGTGTAGCCATTCAAAACTCCCTGCGCGAAGAAGCCCTGAACGGTGAAGCCATGTTTGCAATTGCTTTTAACCCGAATGGTGGTTTTGCTTCAATTGCCTTTTCCGGAACGGCTTATATGCTAGTTGCCCGTGCGCAACGAACAAGCACGACAGCACAAAAAGTATATGGAACAATTGCCGTAAGCTATGATAATAACGCCAAGGTATTTGATGCACAAGTTGACGCAATTATGTATGTACCAAACCTATTGCAAGGAAACATCAATCTAAAAATTCACGTCGATCAAAACGACTGGTATTTTTGGTTGAACCGTCCTGCTAATCGTGCGAATCTTACCCTAGTCGGAATGTTTAACGTGAACGCCTATTTCATGATCGGTACACAAATAGACCCGTTGCCACCGCCACCGTATTACGTAACCAATATGGTTGGTTCGGGTAGTTTTGTGAACATCGACCAAACAGCACTCACAAGCGGAAACGGATTCTTAACAGGTATGCAATTCAATTCCAGCATTTACAAGCAAATGAACCTTGTAAATAATTGGTATGGTTACGCAAGTGCGGGCTTTGGTGGCGGTTTTGATGTAATGTTAATGAAGGTTTCACCAACCGCCCACTGCCAAGGTTCAACCGACCCTATTGGTATCAATCGTTGGTATTTGATGGGACAGGTTTACGGATATGTAAACGGTGGTTTGGGCGTGAAAAAGATTGTTGATGGTGAAGTCCGACAGGAATTTAACCTGATTTCAATTAGTACGGCATTCTTGCTACAAGGTCGTTTACCGCGTCCGACTTTTGTGTACGGTGCGCTTGCTTTAAATTTCCAATTTTTGACCTTTAATATTGATGTATCAGCAGATGTTGCCTTCGGTAACGACTGCCCAATAATTTTCTAATGAACAGAATACTATTAACCCTATTTATGGCGGTTTGCGCTTTGGTTTCACAGGCACAAACAAATCCCATGGCGGTTGTTTCCAAGGTGGAAAAACTGAGCGGTAAAACGGTGGTTCAACTCAAATGGTTTGCGGGTGATTTTGATGCGTTCAAACAATTGGTAAAAGAAGGATCAACCGTTGAGCGTGTTGAGATTTCAGCAGACCAAGACCCGAAAAACGCAAATTTCGACGGAGCAACAAAAACAGTTATTCAGCCCACAAAAACAAGGCTCGACAAACTCGATGCAAACCTTGAAAGCACAAAGCGACTGCAATTGTTGTTAGAGCCGTTTTTAGCCGAATCTTTACAGGATAATAGCGAAGCTAAAAACTTCGCGTTTGCCTTGGCGGTGTTGGATTGTTCCATTTCTAAAGAAACGGGAATTGTGATCGGTTGCACCTTTACCGATGAATTGGTAGAAAAGGGCAAAACCTACGCTTACCGTATTCGTGTCAAAAACGCACCCGATGGGTTTATTTCTGTTCAAACGGGTGAAGTAACTACCTACCCGAAAATCGAAAACGTGACGCTAACACTTGACAGAAAAAACACCGTTGAAATGCGTTGGCAAGCGCGGAACACCAAAGCATTCGGTTACGGCTTTCAATTGGAAAAATCGTTGGATTCACCAAAAGAGGGAAACTACTTGACTCAAACACCTTACATTCCTGTTCGGTCGGCAGATGAAAAAGCAGACAAAGACGATTCGTTTCGTGATGAGCAATTAACAGAAGGTAAAACCCATTTTTACCGCGTTGTGGGCTTGAATTACTTTGGTGAAGCTGTCATGTATTCGGAGTGGCAAAAAATCTATATTCCCAATCACGTACACGCTGAAATATACATTGATACGACCTACGCAAAAGATCAAACCCGTGTCATTGAAGGTAGCGCATACGGGGACGGAAAACCAATGAATATTAACCGCTATGAGTTGCACCAAAGCACTCAAAAAGATGCGGATTATTCGTTAGTTGAAACAAAGATTTACAGTGATTCCGTGTTTAAGTTTACCGTTCCAATGCTTAAAACGGGTGACCAATTTTATTACAAGGTGCTTGCAATCAGTAAAGACAATGACACCGTTGCATCACTTCCGAGTTATGTATTTACATTAGATCAGGAACCGCCCGCAAAACCGACAATGCTAACGGGTGAAATTGATTCAAACGGTGTGGTTCGGTTGTCATGGCAAGCACCATCGGATAAAGATTTGCAAGGTTACAGAATTTACCGCGCCAATGACAAACGCGAAGAATTTACCGAACGCAACAAAACACTTTCCTTGGCAACTACGCTCACTGATACGGTTCGTTTGGATAACCTGACAAGTGAGGTTTATTACTGCCTCAAAGCGGTTGATTTGAACTACAACAATTCACCGTTTTCAGATACTATATTGGTGTTAAAGCCTGATACCATTGCACCCGTTCCCGCTATGCTTTCAACGCCAGTTGTAAAAGATAGCATTATGGTGTTATCGTGGGTTAATTCACCCAGCGTTGATATTAAAACGAATTTCCTGATCCGTGAGCAAGGAAAGGTAATCGACACCTTAAAACAATGGTCAGATGAAACAATCAGCTTTGAAGATAACCGAATCATTGCGGGAACTGCTTACAACTACCGAATTGTAACGGCAGATAAAAGCCGTAACGCTTCACTTTCCGAGTCTCGAAAAGTGTATTATGAACCGGGATACCGAAAAGCAATTTCAGAATCTAAAGCCGTGTACAATATCAGCACCAAAGCGGTCGATTTAACGTGGGTTTTACCCCAAGGTGAGGTATTCAGCTTTCAAATCTATAAATCGCTTAATGGTGGAAAGTTTTACTTGGTTAAAACAATTGAAAACGGTTCATGTACCACCTATACGGATAAGGACGTAAGATCAGCAGAACGCTACTCTTACAAAGTGAAGTATGTACTTCAATCGGGTATTCATGGAATGCCAACAAAAGGAATGGAAGTAGCATTTTAAAGCAAAAAATCATAGAAGAAAATTCCCTTTAAGTGGTCGATTAGATCGATTAGGCGGATAATGGTGCGGTGAGTACATTCACCGTGCCATTATTAATGGCAACCGAAAACCACCCAAAAACTACTCAGAATGGCAAAAGAACCTAGTATTTTCAATTTAATGGAAAGTGATCCGAACTTTCAACTAGAGATTTTAATTATTGGATTGATCAAAAATGACATTTTAATTGCTTGCTTAAAATATGATTACGTGAAAGCAAGACACGAAATAGATGAAGAATTTTATGATTTTGATCTGAATTTGACAGCCCTGCAATTAATCGGATTTAGTGTAGATGAAATAAAATATGATATTTCATTATGGTACTATTTTCAAATCAAAATAATTCTTGACAGCAGAAATAAGTTGCAATACACAAAATCTAGGGTTGAAGAAATGGCGATGAATTTGTATTACGAACTAAAGAAAAAGAAGAAGTAAACGTATTGGTTTTATAGTGGTGGTTGGTGGAAGAACAGCGTAAGGACGAAAGTTTTTGCGCTGTTCTTTTTTTTGGTTATTTAAGTCACAAAATAAGGTTGAAGAATTAAATATTTGATCTTGAAAGAAGGATAAAACTTAAAAACAAATTTCTTACAAAACCAAAATTTTAAGCTAAATACATTGACTCGTGCTAGAATTACTATTTGAACTACGGTTGATTTCCTTATATTTGTTCTAGGAACGCAGTAATAGCGGGTAAAAGCGGGTTTTGATGTTTTGATAGTGGTTAATACAAAATTAAGGGGTTTATTTATACTTATTTTAAACCCTTAGGATTACAATTCTTGTCATAATTATTACCCGAAACCCCTGCTTAACCTATAAAAATCAGTATATCAGCGCTTTACAATGATGAATTCTCCTCCATTCACCTCCCTTGAGGGAGGATTGAGGAGGGTGGCATTTTTGATTTACTACTAACCGAGACTAGATATATCCCTATTTTTACCCCATGAATCGCAAGTTAAAACTTTGGGAACTCGACCGTGTTGACGAGCAAACCTACAAAGCACAAGAGAAATTCCCGATATACGTGGTCTTAAACGACATTCGCAGTTTGAGCAATATCGGATCATTCTTTCGCACCAGCGATGCCTTTAACGTTGAGAAAATTTACTTGTGTGGCATCACGGCAACACCTCCGCACCGCGAAATTCATAAAACAGCCTTGGGCGCCACCGATTCGGTAACATGGGAACACCGTGCTTCGATCGATGAATTGGTGCAGGAATTAAAAGCAAAAGGCATACGCGTGTGCAGCATCGAACAAGCCGAAAAAACCACCTTGCTGCAGGAAGTAGCTCACTTACCCAACGAACCGTATGCCCTGGTCTTCGGGAATGAAGTCAACGGTGTAGACCAATCGGTGATTGACGCTTCGGATTATATCATCGAAATTCCGCAATTCGGCACCAAGCACAGTTTTAATGTGTCGGTATGCGCGGGAATTGTGTTGTGGGAATTTGTGAAACGGTCGATTTAAATCGACCGTAGGTTCGCGATTTATCGCGAACAATTATTGGAAATTAAACGTAAATCAACACAGTGCGCGATTCATCGCGCACCTACGGAAATCATTGTTTCCGCAGCACAAAATTTTGCCCCAAATACACCTTACGCACCTGTTCGTTATTGGCCAGCTCTTCAGCCGTTCCGGATGTGAGGATTTTTCCTTCAAACAGCAAATACGCGCGATCGGTGATGGAAAGCGTTTCCTGTACGTTGTGATCCGTGATCAGGATACCGATGTTTTTTTTCCGCAAATCGGAGACAATGCCTTGAATGTCTTCCACCGCAATCGGGTCAACACCCGCAAAAGGTTCATCCAACAAAACAAATTTCGGATTGGTTGCCAGGGCACGCGCAATCTCAGTGCGGCGTTTTTCACCACCCGATAAGCGATTACCCAGGTTTTTACGTACGTGGGTCAAGTGAAATTCTTCGAGTAATTGCTCCAAACGTTCCTTGCGTTGCGGCTTGGTCATGTCGGTCATTTCCAAAATCGCCATCACATTGTCTTCCACGCTCAGTTTCCGAAAAACAGACACCTCCTGCGGAAGGTAACCGATTCCCAATTGCGAACGTTTGTACATTGGATAATGCGTGATGTCAGTATCGTCAAGAAAAACCGTTCCTTCATCGGGTTTCACCAAACCAACCATCATGTAGAAAGAAGTGGTTTTACCGGCACCGTTCGGACCAAGTAACCCAACGATTTCTCCCTGATTGACTTCTACCGATACACCTTGTACCACACCGCGCCCCTTATAGGACTTCTTGATATTGTTTGTATATAACTTCACTTGCTACAAATCTACTCTTTTTGATGTTTGATTTTTGATGTTGGATGCTTGATGTTGGATTTTTTGATAATTTGATGAATCCTCTTCAAAAGCTCAACTCACATCTAAAACTGTTTATTGTTTCCGACAATTCTCTTCTTGCTTGTGGATCTAATCAAAAATCCAACATCAAAAATCAAGCATCCACTAGAAGTTAAACGCCCACCGTGCTCGTATGCCCAACGGACTAATATCAGGCGTGAGATGCGTCACTCTCCAAACCAAATCAATGCGACCTACTTTGAAAATATTCTCAATCCCCACGGCTAATTCTACATAAGGTGTATCGCCGAATTTCTTGGTAAAGGTTGGTAATAACATGGCATTCTGGTGGCGATCGCTGATAGCTCCGTACGTCATGCGACCAGTGGTTACCAAACGCCATTGCAATTTTTTAATGAGCGGAATACGGTCGAATAACAAGCCTTCCCAATGTTGTTCTACCAAAGCGCCCACATAACGGTCTGAAATGAATTCGAAGAACGATAAGCGATTGAACGAGTTGGTATACAACCAATAGGATTGTGAACCTTCATGCACTTTCAAAAACGGATACGCCACCGTTCCGAAAATATAACCGGCCGTGATCTGGTAACGCAAACGCCCCAATACTCCGACCGTGCGAATGTGCTCCATGGAAAACTCCACTTTTTGGTAGTTGTAATCACTTCCAAACACACCTTTCACTCCGAAAATACCTTGCAAGGAAAACACCGGGTATTTGGAACGAATGGAAGTACGGTCAAACGAACCGGCAATAAATTCCTCGTCTTTCGCCCAGCGGAAACGCGCCGTAATTTCGGCTGTTTGTACTTTCGAAATGCGCTCGAGTACACCATCGGAATTGTAGCGTTCGTAATTGGCCAAACCAAGAGCAGTGTATTCTTTCCATTCCACACCACCGAACAGGATCACGTCTTTTCCAACATCCTTTTCAAAATTCGACCCCACTTTGGAAACAAAGGTGAGTTTATCGAGCGGACCGGTACGCAACAAGGAACTAAACGTGGAACCCACAGAAGCTGCGGTTGGCGAAAGCCCCAATTGCTCGATGTCGTAATTGTAATAATTGGTCCACAAGCCACGTTTTTTAGGCGTCACATTGTACCGGATAACAGCTCCGTATTTAAAGCGTTCATCCCCGAAACCGTAATACAGCTTCCCTCCTATTTCAAATCGACGCGAGAATGCATTGGATGTACGAATGGCCAAACCTGTTCTAAACTTTTCTACCGGATTCACTGCAACGAGCGAGTGTATGGAACCGATTTCAATTTTCCCCAGCGGGTAATACCCTGTAGAAGCCATGTACGTCGCATTCTTCAGGAATTTAAAGAACGGATCGTTGTTGAGGGAATCGGTCATTTCGTCAATGCCTTCTTCCTGATCGCTGAGCGGAATATGCCTGTGCGCCTCCCAATAAGCATCGTCGCGGGTTTTGGCCCCTTCTTCAAATTCAACCGTATTGTCAGATTTATAAAACTCATCCGGATGCGCGGTATTGATCTCGAAATTGCGTCGCGAAGTGTACTTTCTTCCGTAGAATCCATAGACTTCCGTTTTCTTCGTGACCTTGAGGTCGATGATCATTTTTTCTTCGGTGAGCATCCACACCTCCTTTTCTACCTGATCAAAGTGATGTTCGAGGTACAAAGCCTGCACATAATTGATATTCGCCCAGGGTGAAATGGATGCTTTGATGTTTTTAACCGCATAGGTGGTATCATGAATCCACATTTCACCTTCAAAGGTCATATCGCCGGTGCGCTTGGGCGTAAACCGCAATTTGTAGCACCATTGGTTGTCGATAAACGTAGAATCTTCGAGGTAGAATTTGTAATACGTTCGGGCAAAGTTGGCCACCGGACTCACAAAAGCTTTATTGAACAACACGATGTAGTTATCGTAGATATTGAAGTCGAGGTACATCTCGCCCAAAAACTGATTGAGTTGCAGGTTTTCAACCCCCGTAATACGAGTTGCCGATACTACTTCCTTGCGTTTTTTGGGGTTGTTCTTAAAGTTGAATTGCGAAATATTTTCACTGAGAATCACCGGAAGATAGGTTTCGCCACCGTCTACCGAATCGAGGTAGCCCAATACCAAATCAAGGCGTTTCACCAAATCGCGCTCCGTGAATTTATCCCCGATGTTGTTGAGGTCGATCTGAATCTTATTGTACAACTCGTACCCGTAAGAACCCAGCTTTTCCTTGTTATTGATGGCTTTATTGGCAATGACTTTTTTGTGCAGGGTGGTCGATGGAAATTCATCCGGTGGACGGATAAACACCTCTTCTATCTCATCTACCCGCACTTCCAGTTTCACGTTCATGATCTGAACTTGGTCTCTTTGAATGGCGAGCGTCACCAAGCGGTAACCTTCCATAAAAACCATGATGCTATCGGTAGCGTAATACGATTCGAGCACGTAATTCCCAACGGAATCGGTCTCGGTACCGATCTTGGAACCTTGAAATTGTACACGCACGTATGGCAGGAGCTCTCCGGTTGCAGCATCGGTCACACGACCACTGATTCGGGTTTGTTGAGCAAGCAAAATCTGTGAAACACAGAGGAATGTAAGAAGTAAGCCTAGTAACCGCATAATGAAGCCTTAAAAATAGGCAATAGTAGCGAGAAAGAAAAGTGAGGAATTGTTAAATCAAATTTAGGCACTGGTTTCGTTGGGAAGATTATTCTGATGCAACACTGATTAACAACCTTCATGATGATGCTATGAAGTAATTTGCCACAGATGGCACGGATTTTCACAGATACATACTATTCAACTAACATGTTATCTAAAGAATGCAGAAGTATTCTTCATCTGTGTTTAGCTAGGGAATCGGGAGCAAAAAACCAGTTAAATCACAACGAAACGTTGTGGCGAAAAAAGGCACGTAATATTGCAAAATGACGTACCAAAAAATCCCACGTCATTTTGCAATATTACGTGGGATTATTAAGCTTGATTTCAGAAACATTATTCTTGTGAGATCAAATCTCACAAAGAGAAACCATTAAATAAACGATCTATCCTTCAGTAACTCGTTTTTTCTCAACGCGCACCACTACCAAAATACCGATCTCATACAACAAAAGAATCGGAATGGAAACAATGATCTGACTGATCATGTCGGGCGGAGTGATCACGGCTGCTAAGATCAATACCACTACAATGGAATGCTTGCGGTATTTTTTAAGGAAGCCAGATGAAATGATTCCGATTTTGGCGGTAATGTAAGCCACCACCGGTAATAAGAAGAACAAACCTGTATAAAAAACGGTAGACAACACCATGCTCATGTATGAACTGATGGTGAAGTTATTCTTGATTTCTTTGGTGATTTGATACGTTCCGAAGAACTGCACACTCATGGGAGTCACCACAAAATAACCGAATAAGATTCCGAGAAAAAAGAGCATGCTCACATAAAACACAATGCCTTTCACCATTTTTTTCTCATTGGCTTTCAGTCCTGGTTTCACAAAACTCCACAACTGATGAAAGACATACGGAAACGAAACCACCAAACCGCCAAGGAAACTCATCATTAAACCATAAGAGAACTGACCGCTTACTGTGGTACTTTGGAAGTCGACCGGAATCTCCTCCACACACATAAAATTGAGGTATTTGCAGCAGAATTCGAACGTAACGAAATCCTTTTTACTCATGGAAATAAAAATATTCCGCATGATCCAATCCTGATAGCACCAAATCACAATGGCCATTACCAAAATCACTGCTACCGATCTTACCAACCGCCAACGAAGTTCCTCCAAATGCTGGAGAAATGACATCGTACCTTGTTCTTCGTTTTGCTCTTCCATAAATTCAGTGTGCAAAAGTAACGATTCATTAAAAAAGAGCGTTCAATATCTTTGTTAATTAGCTGAGTTAGGTGCGAATTTCATTTGATCCCTCAATTCCAGCCAACAATCTTCCAGTTTTTTCCATATGAACACTAGGAAAGAAGAAACGTAAGGTAAGTGAAGATCATTTACTAAATAATTAGCCACATATCGAATCATATTTCCGAATTGTGACTGAATTTATTAACCTTAACTTATCTTAATAGTTGTTTTTTCCACTTTTATCATCTAATTTAGTATGGTTGCCGATTTTTAGTCGGCATTCGGAATCATTTGGTTAATTTCGATTTAACATTTAATTTAGGTAACATTCTAATATTCAAACTTTATGGATCATTTAGATCTAAAAGGAGCACTTCGTAAGTTTTTTGGTTTTGACAGTTTCAAGGGGCAGCAGGAGAACATTATTACCAATGTATTAAACAAACAGAATACATTCGTAATCATGCCTACCGGCGGTGGAAAGTCACTCTGTTATCAACTTCCGGCGCTTCTTTCAGAGGGAACAGCCATTGTGGTTTCTCCATTAATCGCCTTGATGAAAAATCAGGTAGATGCCATCCGTAACGTGAGTGATCACGATTCGATTGCGCATTTCATGAACTCTTCGTTGAGTAAAACCGAGATCAACCGCGTAAAAGATGATATCCTCGCGGGCAAAACCAAACTCTTGTACGTAGCACCCGAATCGCTTACAAAACAAGAAAACATCGATTTCTTAACCTCGGTTCCGATTTCGTTTTTCGCCATTGACGAGGCTCACTGTATCTCGGAATGGGGACACGATTTCAGACCGGAATACCGCCGTTTGCGCGAGATTTTCGAGAAGATTTCTGACGTTTCCATCATTGCGTTAACGGCTACGGCAACTCCCAAAGTTCAATCGGATATTCAGAAAAACCTGAACATGACGGATGCTATTTTGTTCAAATCGTCGTTTAACCGCGATAATTTGTACTACGAAATCCGTCCGAAACGTCAAGTAGAAAAAGAAATCATCAAATACATCCGCGCACGTGCCGGAAAGTCAGGAATCATTTATTGCCTTTCGCGCAAGAAAGTGGAAGAACTGGCTGAACTGCTACAGGTAAACGGGATCAATGCGCTGGCTTATCACGCCGGACTCGATGCCACCACACGTGCCCGTCACCAGGATATGTTCCTGATGGAGGAAGTAGATGTGATTGTAGCAACTATTGCCTTTGGAATGGGAATCGATAAGCCGGATGTGCGTTTTGTGATTCACCATGACATTCCGAAATCGTTGGAAAGTTATTACCAGGAAACAGGTCGAGCCGGTCGCGATGGCGGTGTAGGCGAATGCATTGTTTTCTACAGTTATAAAGACATTGAAAAGCTGGAGAAATTCCTGCAAGGGAAACCGGTTGCTGAACAAGAAGTCGGTAAACAACTCCTGAATGAAATTGTATCGTACAGCGAAACCTCGGTGTGTCGACGCAAGTTTATTCTGCATTATTTCGGTGAAGAATTCGATGAGAAACAATGTTCGGAAATGTGCGACAACTGTCGTCATCCGCGCGAGCGTTTCGAAGGTTCTATCTATGTGCATCAACTGTTACAAGTGGTTGACGCATTGCAGGAAATGCAGAAATCGAAACACGTTTGTGCCTTCTTGTCTGGCGGTGTAACTGCTGAGATTAAAAGTTATCGTCACGATCAAATGCCGATGTTCGGTATCGGAAAAGAGAAAGATGAACATTTCTGGAATGCGGTGATCCGTCAAACAGTTGTGGGTGGCTTGCTCTATAAAGATGTTGAAACTTACGGTACGCTGAAGTTTACAGATCGAGGTCGCGCGTTTTTAGCAAATCCTGAGCCGTTCACTTTACTCAAACAACACGATTTCTCTATTGCTGACGACGACGAATCGATCATTGCCGGTGGAAAAGGTGGCGCATTTGACGAAGAGCTGTATGAATTGCTTGCCGATTTACGCAAATCGCTTTCCAAACAACACAACATTCCACCGTTTGTGATTTTCCAGGAACCATCGTTGAAAGACATGTGTTTGCAATACCCAATCACGATTGAAGAATTGACCAACGTGCAAGGTGTTGGAACCGGAAAAGCGCAACGCTACGGTTTACCGTTTATTGAGCTCATCAAAAATTACGTGGAAGAAAACGACATTGATCGTCCGCAAGATTTGGTGATGAAATCATTGGTCAATAAATCTGGCTTGAAAGTACAGTTGATTCAAAACATCGACCGTAAATTGCCGCTCGAAGACATTGGTCGCGCACAAGGTAAATCGATGGATGAAGTGATTGAGGAAATTGAAGCGATTGTTTCTTCGGGAACCCGCGTAAATATCAATTATTACATCGACGAGATCCTAGATCAGGAAAACCAGGAAGAGATTTTTGATTATTTCTCGGAAGCCGAAACCGATGATTTGACTACTGCTTACCACGAATTGGATGGCGATTATTCTGAAGAGGAATTAAGGTTGATGCGGATTAAGTTTATGAGCGAAATGGCGAATTGATTTTTGATCACACCAAAGGCGGACACGGTGTTGAATGTTTGATATTGAATTGGATTATCTAAATATCAAAAATCACATTCAATCCTAAAATAACGTAGGCGCGTGGATTTATCCCGCGCCTTTTTGTTGTTTGATGATTTTGATTCCATAATATGAATCCAAGGATTTATCCCGCGCCTTTTTTGATGTCTTTATCAATAATCCGATGCTGTTCTAACGTCAAAATAGCGCTACTAGAAATTCAAAAATACCACTAAATAAAATCTCGAACACAATATCCAATACCTTTAAAAATCCTGATCGTTTTTTGTGTTTTTTAGGTGTCGCCTTCATTCAACCTTGTTTAATCCAGCGAATAATTCAATTTCACATTTGCCTTCAGTTGATGTAACAAGGAGTACAATCCGAAAAAGGTACGCATGATGTAAATGGCGTGTTTAGATCCGCGGGCGTTGTTCATTTTGCGCAAGTCTTTGTTTTGCGACAATTCTTCGCCCATCACAAAAATGCGTTTGAAATAGGCCTCATCGGCAAAATCGAAGGTTTCGGAATGAAACGGCAAGCCCAATAAACCAATCATATCGCCGTAAATCTGTTGCAACAATTTCTTCTGCTCAGGTGTATCCTCGGGTTTGAAGAGTTCGATTTGCACGTAAATTTCGTCGAGTTGAGCCTGATCACGGATGATTTCAGGTTTCAACAACTGGAAGTAATTCACGAAAAAATCATTGGGAATTTCTTTCACACACCCAAAATCGATTACACATAGGTTGTTATCGGCATCGATGATAAAATTGCCCGGATGCGGATCGGCATGCACTTTGCGCAATACCTTCATTTGATAGAGGAAAAAATCCCACATCGCTTGCCCGATCGCATTGCGTACTTCTTGCGAAGGATCGGTTTTTAAGAATTCAGGAAACATCAATCCGTCTATCCAATCCATGGTGAGAATGCGGTTATTCGACCATTTCTCGTAATAGACCGGAAAACGCAAGCCGCAGATAAACGCGCACGCATCCCCTATTTCGTTTCCGCTTCTGAGTTCTTGTTTGTAATCGGTTTCTTCCAATAATTTCGATTCCACCTCATCCATGTATTGCTTCATATCCGAAGCTTTCATGTTGAGTAATTGCGACGCCAAGGGTTTCACCAATTTCAAATCAGAACTGATGGATTCGGCTACGCCGGGATATTGAATTTTTACCGCCAACTGCTGATCGCCTTTCCGCGCTTTGTGTACTTGTCCTATACTGGCCGCATGAACGGCATTACGAGAAAATTCATCAAAAACATCGGTAGGTTTTTGTCCGAAATACTGCTGAAAGGTTTTTAACACCAACGGATACGAAAGCGGCGGTGCATTGTATTGCGCCATGGCAAACTGATCTTGGTAGGCTTGCGGCAAAATACCGTTGTCCATACTCATCATTTGCGCCACTTTCAACGCACTTCCTTTGAGCTGACTCAACGAGGAATAAATATCAGAGGCATTGTCTTTGTGCAACTTCTCTTTCGTCAAAGAAGGGTTTACCGTCTTCTTGGCGTAATATTTCAGGTAGTTTCCACCGACTTTTGCACTGGTGCCGATGATCTTGGCAGCGCGCTGTACTTTTGAAGTCGGTATTTTAGACATTCCTTCGGAACGAGGCGCTTGGTCATCGTCTTCTTTCATGTTAAAAGACTTTGGTTTTTAAGGCAAACTTTCCGAAATCGAGCAGCGAGTCGAGCGGACTGCTACCAAGCATATCAAAACTTAAGTTCACCGATTTCTCGATGGCTGCATCGGTGGTAGCAAACGCTTCCGAATCGTCGTTGATCCATACACGGAACAAGTAAGTAAATACTACCGGAATGCCTTTTGCATAATGCTGACCAATGAGCGGACGATCTTTGATTTCCTCCTGCATTTTGGCTTCCGACAAAATCAGGTTCGCGCGTTCAGAAAGCAAAGTCATGAACTTACGCCAGTCCTTGCTGGTTTCTGGTGCTTTTTTCAGTTCACTGTAGCGTGCCAGTAAATATGAGCGTTGTGTACTGAATTGTTCGAACAAGGTAAAGAACATCGCCAGTAATTTCTCGCGCGCTGAAAAGGCGTCATAATTGGTGTCTTCATCCAGCAAAGCAGTTGTTTTCACCATGAATTCGGCAACGATAGCACTTCGCAACGCATCGAGACTTCCGAAATGGGTATAGAAATCGGCTTCTTCGAATTTCAGTTTCTTGGTAAGTTCAAACACCGAATTGGGTGATCTTCCGTTCAATAATTCAAACTCAATGTAGCCTTTGATGATTTTTTCGCGCTGTGCCATAACTTCGGTTTTTATGTGATAAAGTTGTACTTCGGTTTGCCGAAAAACGCTCTCTCGGCCGGGATGATTAAACCGACAGAAAGGTAAGGAGTTTCAACAGAAACGAAGTGGAAATTATCGTTTTTTAACGGAGCTTTTGTTGTGTTTTATCAGTTAAGACATTTGTGGGTTGATTAAGTTCATTCAACTTTAAAACAACCAACAATTTTAATCACACATTTCGGGTTAATTGACTTATTTCAATTATTGCGTTAGTTTTGGTAAACAACCGAAGCAGCATAAAACACCATGATAAACGGAATTGTACTATTTGAAGATTTTAATAACAACCAATAGACTAATTCAACCGATTAATCATCCGGCTTTTTCAGCTTTCTCAACGAAAATTGACTACTTAACAGTATTTTAGCTTCGTAAATAAGCTCATACATACTACTTTTTATGCCACTCCTCAACTTTCGATTTGCACTGATAGCTGTTCTGCTTTGCCTCAATCCGGCTTTTTCACAAATTCCTACTATGGGTTTGGTGGGTTTTTATCCATTTAACGGAACCACCCTTGATTCGTCACTAGCAGGAAATAATGCGCTGGCAAGTGGTGGCAGTTATTCGTTTGATCGCTTTGGAAATAGCAATGCTGCCTTTTCGCTGAACGGAATTTCCGATTCGATTGTACTTCCCATTCCAGAGTTCGCGCCAATTACAGGCGATTTTTCCATTTCTTTCTGGCTCAAAACCAATTCACCGGACAAAATGAACGTGTTTTCATCCAAACAGTTTCCGGATGATACCACCAACAATTTTGAATTGCAGTTTACAAGCAACACCATTCAACAGACTGTGTTGGAATTGCAATATGCTTCATTTACCTATTGGAACGGTACCGGTAGCAATTACCTCAACAATCTTTCCGAAGGGAATCACGGAAGCTATTACAACGGCCAATGGCATCATTATGTCTTGCAACGATCTAACGACACGCTTCAGATTTGGTTTGACAAAGGCGCTCAATATCCGTCGTCGATCACGTATTACGGCGGCACTTTAGGCGATGCTGTGAACTTAATTATCGGAGCCGGTCCTTATAGGTTAAAAGGAACGATTGACGACATTGCTTGCTACACGCGGAACTTGAGTCCAACGGAAATCGGGCAGTTGTTTCACGACCACAAACCGTTTGTGTTTTTGAGTCCGAAAGCAACCGATGCCTATGCACAAGGAGATACAGCCTTGATCAATTGGACCTACGATGCGGTTGCGGTCGGTGATTCGGTTTTGCTGGATTTCCGTATCAATGGTGGGGCTTGGACTCCAAGTTTACAGAATAATCTGGTAGATTGGACACCTTACACCTTTCCGATGAACTACCCGATCGGTACCGAAGTTGATTTTCGCATTACTGACTTGCAAAATCCGCTAAACACAGCGCAAACAGGCACTTTTCGTGTAAGTGAATACAAGTGGGAACGAATCTTAGATACGCTTCCGTTTACCAACAGAGACGGCGCCGGACTCTTGAATTTTGCCGGGAAAATGTGGCTCATCGGTGGGTGGGATCCACCGCATCATACTGCTAACAATTATACAACCAGTGAAGTTTGGAACTCAACCGATGGGGTGAACTGGAACTTTGTGAATGAAGCGCCGTGGCAAGGAAGACATTGCAGCGGTTGGCTGGTACACGATAGTGCAATGTGGGTGATTGGTGGTGATCCGCAATCACAAGCCTTAAGAGATGTCTGGAAAAGTACCGACGGCATCAATTGGACACAAGTGCTCGATACCATTCCGGGTTTAACGC
>Ga0302292_1001146_pt1 | contig 17429 bp, 18 predicted proteins | sample III_Fen_N2_1_FD_194553 | JGI IMG/M metagenome (GOLD analysis project Ga0302292, IMG submission 194553) | Peat permafrost microbial communities from Stordalen Mire near Abisko, Sweden - III_Fen_N2_1 | ecosystem: Environmental > Terrestrial > Soil > Wetlands > Permafrost | place: Sweden: Abisko...
TGAGAAGAATCTTAACCGATCCCAAAAACTCAATTATCAAACAATACACAAAGTTATTCAATATGGATGGCATTGCTTTGAGTTTTGATGAAAAAGTTTTAGAATACATTGTAGATAAAGCTATTGAATTCAAGTTAGGCGCACGTGGCCTCCGGTCAATAACAGAGACCATCATGATGGACGAAATGTATGAAATGCCATCCAAAGAAGTTAAGGAGTTGAACATTTTACTCTCTTATGCTCAAAGTAAAATTGAAAAGGCAAATATTAACCGGTTAAAAACTGCTTAGGATATTTCAATCAAATAACAGAATAACAACACATTACATTTACAAATCTGGATATGAGCCAAATTAATTGGTTAATATCCAGTTTTTTTTTTCAAATACTATTGTATATATAAAATCTGTTTATATTTTTGTTAGATTAAACTGTTAGAACAATGGAGTAAAATTAGAGTTTATTTGGAATAAACAGTAAAATTACATACAAATCGCTGCATTTAATTCGACAATAAATACTACTTTCGCATTCATTTTTTACACTAAGTTACTGAAATGGCCAAATTATCTGAATTGTCAACTCACCTGAAAAAGAACTTTGGGTTCGACAACTTCAAAGGAAATCAGGAAGTAATAATTCAAAATGTCCTTGAAGGCAAAGACACATTCGTGTTAATGCCTACAGGTGGAGGGAAATCGTTGTGTTACCAACTACCATCATTAATCATGGAGGGTACTGCAATTGTTATCTCGCCATTAATTGCTTTGATGAAAAATCAGGTTGACGCTATGCGCAACTTCAGTGAAGAAGATGGAATTGCCCACTTTATTAATTCGTCGCTCACCCGACAAGCCATAGATCAAGTGAAAAGTGATATCTTATCAGGCAAAACTAAACTTTTGTATGTTGCTCCTGAGTCACTTACAAAAGAAGAAAACATTGAATTTTTAAAACAAATCAAAATATCATTTTATGCAGTTGACGAAGCTCATTGTATATCTGAATGGGGGCACGATTTCCGTCCGGAATACAGACGAATCCGTCCAATTATTAACGAAATAGGTACTGCACCACTTATAGCATTGACTGCAACTGCTACTCCAAAAGTGCAACATGATATTCAGAAAAACCTCGCAATGCTTAATGCAACGGTTTATAAATCGTCATTTAATCGTTCGAATTTATATTACGAGGTACGTCCTAAAACAACTAATGTTGATAAAGACATTATAAAATATATTCGCTCTCAAGCAGGCAAATCAGGCATAATTTATTGTCTGAGCCGCAAGAAAGTGGAAGAACTATCCGAAACTCTTCGTGTAAATGGCATTTCAGTATTGCCTTATCATGCAGGGATGGATTCAGCTATGAGAAGCCAGAATCAAGATAGTTTTTTGATGGAAAAAGCAGAAGTAATTGTAGCAACAATTGCTTTTGGTATGGGAATTGACAAACCCGATGTACGCTATGTATTGCATTACGATATGCCTAAAAGCCTGGAAGGTTACTATCAGGAAACGGGACGTGGCGGACGTGATGGAGGCGAAGGGCAATGTATCGCTTTTTATGCTTATAAAGATTTAGATAAACTACGCAAATTTATGCAAGGCAAACCCGTTGCCGAGCAGGAAATTGGCAATCAACTATTATTGGAAACGCAAGCTTATGCAGAATCTTCTATTTGTAGACGAAAATTACTTCTACATTACTTCGGTGAAGAATATAAAGAAGATAACTGTGGATGCTGTGATAACTGTATGAAACCACGAAAATTTATTGAAGGACAAGAATTATTGTCACTTGTACTAGAAACAATTCTAGTTGTAAAGGAAAAATTCAAAGCTGAACACATAGTCGATATCTTAAAAGGTAACGAAGTTTCAGATGTAAAATCATATCAACATGATGAACTTGAAACTTTTGGCTCTGCTTCAGACGAGGATGAACGGCTTCTTCATGCTGTAATTCGTCAGGCAATGATAGCCGGATTTATTACTAAAGAGATTGAAAATTATGGTCTGTTAAGACTTACCAACGCAGGTAAAGCTTACCTTAAAAAACCTCAGCCATTCCCAATCGTAAAAGATAATGAATTTGACGATGAGGAAGAAGAATCAAGCGTCAAAAGCACTGGTGGTACTTGTGCTGCAGATGATGTGCTATTTTCAATTCTGAAAGATCTCAGGAAAAAGCTATCTAAAAGACTGGAAGTTCCTCCATTTGTTATTTTTCAGGATCCATCGCTCGAAGCCATGGCAACAAGTTATCCTATAACGATTGAAGAATTGCAAAACATTCCTGGTGTAGGAGCCGGTAAAGCTAAACGATACGGAGAAGAGTTTTTAAAACTTATAAAAGAACATGTAAAAGAAAACGAAATTGTTCGCCCTGAAGATTTACGTGTTCGTACAGTTGCAAACAAATCCAAGCTGAAAGTATCCATTATTCAAGCAATTGACAGAAAAATTGCGCTCGATGATATTGCACTTTCAAAGGGTTTAGACATTTTTGAATTGCTTGACGAAATTGAAGCAATTGTTTACTCCGGAACTAAAATAAATATCGATTATTTTTTGAAAGAAATCATGGATCCAGACCATGTTGATGAAATTTTCGATTATTTCAACTCGGCAGAAACCGATAAAATTGATAAGGCACTTGAAGAACTGGGTGAAGATGACTTTAGCGAAACTGAAGTTCGGTTAGTACGCGTTAAGTTTCTATCAGAAATAGGGAATTAAAGCAATTTATCTAAGGAAGTTCTTATTCTTGCGCTATGAAAGTTATGCACATAAACAGCTAAAAGGACTTTCCGTAGAAAAAGATTAATTTTTAAGACAATATCAACTTATAGAATTAGTAATAATCCGACTCACTTCTTCCAAATAAACTACATCCGTTTCGTCTAATACATCGAAACGGTCGCTGTCAACGTCTAACACGCCAAGAACTTGTCCGGCTTTATCGAAAATGGCTGCCACAATTTCGGAAACTGAACTGCTGCTACAAGCAATATGCCCCGGAAATTTTTCTACGTCTGGAACTAATAAAGACTTTGCATGCAAAGTCTCTACTGCATTTTTCCATACTGTTCCACAAACTCCTTTACCATAATTGATTCGGGTGCAGGCTATCGGACCCTGAAACGGTCCCAGAACTAACTTATCATTTTTCACTAAATAAAATCCAACCCACAACCAACCAAACGTTTCCTTAAGTGCGGCAGCGATATTGGCTAAATTAGCTGTCAAATCTGTTTCTCCCTCTATCAAGGCAGTCAATTGTGGAAGTAGTGATTCATATATTTCTTTTTTGTCGGCATTTGCCGGTATAAATAATTCTTCTGACATAGTTTTCTATATAGTTTTAATTATTAAATCGGGTCCACATCCAAACTTACTATCAATGCTTTGAACTTAGTATCAGCAATGACCTGATTAGTGATCTGGCGCAGAATCTCTTTTGCTTTTTCGGAAGAAGCATCCACTTCAATTTTTAGCAAAATATGTTTGATATACAGATTCTGAATTCGTGAAACAATCGGCACATTCGGGCCTAAAACCCGCTCACCAAATACCGCATGAAGATCTTTTGCCATGCGACTGGCGGCCTGATTAAGCACTGTTGAATTTCTATGACGAAGCACTATCTGAATTAATCGAAAATAAGGCGGGTACTTGAAAAGCTTCCGTTCGTCACATTGGGTGGTAAACATGGCTTTATAATCATTCCGAATGACTTGTCCAATTATCGGATGTTCGGCCGATGTGGTTTGAAGAATCACTGTACCACGTTTGTTTTTCCTTCCAGCACGGCCACTCACCTGCGCCATCAATTGATAAGCACGTTCGTGTGCCCTGAAATCTGGGAAATTAAGCATATTATCCGCATTGAGAATCCCCACCAGACTGACGCGTTCAAAATCAAGTCCTTTGGTTACCATCTGCGTACCAATAAGAATATCCACTTTCAGTTGTTCAAAATCGGAAAGGATTTTATCGTACGATTTTTTGGAACGGGTGGTATCTAAATCCATGCGTGAAACACGGGCATCCGAAAAAATAAGTTTTATTTCGTCTTCTATTTTCTCCGTTCCAAAACCTTTAGTTGACAAACTGCCCGGCGTTCCACACATGTTACAAGTAGTTGGAATCGGTTCAGTATAACCGCAATAATGGCAAGTCAATGTATTGAAAACCTTATGAACGGTAAGGCTCACATCGCAGTTTTTACAATGCGGCACAAATCCGCACACTTTACATTCAATATATGGAGCATAACCTCGACGATTTTGAAAAAGAATTACCTGTTCGTGATTAGACAGTGCTTTGCCAATTTTCTCAATCAACAAATCAGAAAAATGGCTTTCCATTTGCTTTTTGCGGTATGCTTCTTTAGTGTCAACTACCAAAATTTCGGGCATGGCCATTTCTTCAAAGCGTTGGTTGATTTCCACCAAACCGTATTTGCCGGTTAGTGCATTCTGATAGGTTTCAATGGCAGGAGTTGCTGTCCCCAACAATGTTTTGGCTCCATGCATCGATGCCAGAACCACAGCGGCATTTCGGGCATGATAGCGCGGAGCGGGATCGTATTGTTTATAACTTGATTCGTGCTCTTCGTCCACAATGACGAGACCCAACTGGCGAAACGGGAGAAAAATAGAGGACCGAACGCCAATAACCACATCGTAGGTTTTATCATTGAGTACATTATTCCAAATTTCAACGCGTTCAGCATCGGAGAATTTAGAGTGATACACACCGAGGCGTTTTCCAAAAACCCGTTTCAGACGGGAAGTAAGTTGAGTAGTGAGGGCAATTTCAGGCACAAGATAAAGCACCTGTTTCCCTTCGGCGAGCACTTTATTTATCAAATGAATATACATTTCCGTTTTACCACTTGAAGTAACACCATGCAACAAAACTACCTGCTTTTCGATAAATTGTTTTTCGATTTCATTCAAGGCAGTTTGCTGAAATTCGTTGAGCGGCGAAACTTCCGATGTTTGAATTTCAGAAACATCCAGACGGCCTATTTCTTTTAAATAAGTTTCTAACACATTGCGTTCTATCAATCCGTTTAGCACTGCAGCCGAAGCTCCCGAACGTTCGAGCAGATCTTTTTTGGAAACTTCACGCTGTTTGGCAGGAATAAGACATCTCGAAAGATCGATATACATCATCAACATATCGAGTTGCTTTTTAGCACGGCTCAGGTCGTCGAAAATCCTTCTCAGATTATCTTCTTTCGTTGCATTTTCAGTCAGACGAATAAATGTATCGGTTTTGGGACGGAACTTCTGACGCAATTCCTCGCTGATTTCCACCGCACCATTATCCATCAGGTGTTTAAGCGTGGCCATCACATTGCGCAGCTCGGTGACTTTTGTCAGTTCCGCTACTTTTATAGGTTTTCCATCGGAGAGTGCATCCAGAATTTTCGATTCACGCTCGCTCAGTACGCTTTCTGCTTCATAATCGGGGTTGATACACACCAGCGTTTCGCTTTCAAGCTTTAGCCCTGCCGGAACAGCCGCCTGATAAACATCACCTAAATGAGCCTGGTAATACGAGGAAATCCACTCCCAAAACTTCAACTGTGGACGGCGCAAAATGGGTTCATTGTCCAATAGATAAACAATTTCTTTCGCTTCGTAAATGGTAGGTGTGATAGTATGAACCAGCGAAACAATAGCCGTGTACATTTTCTTTTTGCCAAACGGAACAATCACCCGCATACCAATGCGCACCGCATCAGCCCATTCATCCGGAACTGAATAAGTGAAAGTATTTGCCAATGGCAAAGGAAGTATGACGTCGATGTATTTCACGAATGATTACTTAACTTTTAATTCATTCCTTTGTTGCTCAATTTCAATAATCTTTCTCAAATCATTTTCGTTTGGCAAATTAATCATGTATTTATTCACAAGCACTTGATGCGATAAACCTGTAGTTGCATATTTTACCAAATTCTCGTTTTTACTAGCACAAAGAATTATTCCCACCGGAGGATTATCTCCCTCGTGTTTCTCATTCTCATTGTAATAATTGAGATATACATTCATTTGTCCGGCATCGGCATGTGTAAATTCGCCCAGTTTTAAATCGATTAAGACATTGCATCGTAAAATCCTATGATAGAAAACCAAATCGATACGATAATGTGTATTGTCGAATGTTATTCGTTTTTGGCGAGCTTCAAAACAAAATCCTTTACCCATTTCTAACAAAAACGTCTGCAAATGGTCGATAATTGCTTGTTCCAAATCCGATTCAGAATATTCTGTTTCTTCTTTTAATTCCAAAAACTCCAATACATAGGGATTTCGGAATACCTCCTCGAGCTGAAGCGGTTCTTGTTTTGCCAGTTTTTCTAAAGCAACTTGTTTGTTAGAACTTATACCTGTTCTCTCAAAAAGCATACTGTTCATAGCTCGTTGAAGTTCGCGTACCGACCAACTATTTCGTATAGCTTCAATTTCATAAAAACTACGTTTTACATCTCCATCTGCTTTTAGAAGTTCAATGATATGAGTAAAACTAAGTTGATTTATGAGTTTATCAACATCTCTTTGTAATTTTCCAGTCTCTGACTGTAATTTCTCTGTTGGAACTAAAGATACAATTTCCAAACTGCTATTTTCCGAAGTTGTCAATTTTGCGGTCACTGACTGCAAAATTTCAAGTCGCTGCAAACCTGATAAATATAATTTTGCAGTCGCTGACTGCAAAATCTGAGGATACGAAACATGAAATGATTTAAACAAATACAGATTTCTTTCAGACATTCCCGGTATATGTTTTGTTCGCTCAGCTATTTCCTTTAAAATTCGCTGTCCATACTCGGCCCTGTCCGCACCATTCAATTCATATTCGGCAATATAAAACCCAAACATCCAATTACGCAAAGTAAGTGCAATATTCACTTGCTTTTGCGCCTGTTGTTTGAAAAATTGCTGCGTTTCACCTATGAGCGAAACAAGGTTTTGAATATTTTCCATAAAAGTGCAATTCTATTATAGATTTTCTTTCGCAAAGGTAACAAAGAATTGAGAAATGACAATTAGTTAACAATTGGAGAAGAGGAATGTTGAGTATATAACGGAAAATGTTGAAGAAGAGAAAATAAATTATCGGGAAATAACTCTTCTGTAAAAATTATGTATATTTGCATAAAAAAATTGATAACACAAAAGCTTATGGAAGAAGAATCTGAAATTATTAATCCAGTTTATATCCAAAACAGAATATACACGATTCGTAATGTCTAGATAATGTTGGATATGGATTTAGCCTTACTTTATGGCGTGGAGACAAAAGTCCTCAATCAAGCAGTAAAAAGGAATATTGATAGATTCCCTGATTCTTTTAGATTTCAATTGACTGAAGCTGAATACACTCATTGTTCAAGGTCACAAATTGTGACCTTGAACAATGAGATTAACAACAATAAACTACCCACGCCGCAAGCGGACGGGGTATTAATCGTTCCCTTTCTCAATGTAAGAATGAGATTCGCCGTAAACGGCGGGGAATTCACCCAAAAGAGATTAAAAGATGAAACAAACTCTTATACTCATACTTGCAGTCCTTATATTAAGCTGCAATACTCATGAATCAAAAGAAATTGAACTTATTGCATTTTCTTCAGAAATAGATTGCAACTTAAAAAAAGATTCTGTTATCACAATTGTAAAATGCAAATTATATGCACAAATTGAAGATGATGGAAGTTGTATTCTGAATATAAAAGAATATCAAAAAGGCAATCGATTTATAACTTTCAAAATTGACAAAGAAATTCTTGACAGCGTATATACACTGATTTGCTATGCAAATTCAGATACGACGGTATGCAAAAAAACAGATCAAAGTTATGTGGATGGAACTTCAATTCAAATTGTTGGGAAAAATAAAAATGGGAAAACAATCCATTTGGGGTTTGCAGATGATATTGAAAGAAGCAATATAAACTGTCAGAAACTTTACAATTTATTGGATTCAATCAGCAGAAAACCTCAGAATAACAGTGATATTGACACAACAAAAATACTTCGAGCAAAAGAAAAATTGATGACTGATATTAATAAAAAAGTAATGGCATTATTTCCACCCTATTATAATGATATATCAATTCATTTTATTGCTCCTGTGATTAAAAAAGAAAAAAAATAATGCAAATCTACCTCGCCCCGCTACAAGGCCTTGAGACGACAAAGTATTGTGTGAAGAAATTAAGTATATTTGCAGTATAAAATTTTAATTGTAAACTTAAAAACAATTATTACAATGAAACAAACCTTATTACTCATACTTGCAGTCCTTTTAGTAAGCTGCAATACTCATAAAACTAAAGAAATTGAACTTATTGCTTATCATTGGGGTATACATTGGGATTTTAAAAATGATTCTTCTGCAACAACTTTAACATGTAACTTATATGCACAAATAGTGGAAGATGGGAATTGTATTCTGAATATAAAAGACTACGGAAAGGGGAATCGATTCATAACTTTCAAGATTGGTAAAGAAATTCTTGATAGCGTTTACACGTTGGTTTACAAGGCCGACTCAGATACGACGGTTTGTAAAAAAGCCGATCCATTTACTTTCTATGATGGACCTTCAATTCGGATTGCCGGTAAAAATAAGAGCGGGAAACCAGTCCAGTTAAGGTTTGAACGTAGTGACAGGAGCGATATAAACTGCCTGAAACTTTATAATTATATTGATTCAATTACCCAAAAATTGACTAACAACCCTGATATTGACACAACCAAAATACTTCAAGCAAAAGAAAAACTGATGAAAGGTCTTTATAAAAAAGACGTCGCTTTATGGCCACCATTTAAGAAATCAATTCGGTTTATTGCACCCATCATTAAAAAAGATTACAAATAAACCATGCAACTCTACCTCGCCCCACTTCAAGGCCTCACTGATTGGATTTTCCGCGAATCATATGCCCAACATATTGGCAGTTTCGACAAAACCTTTACGCCGTTTGTTCGTGTGCAAAATGGTGAGTTTTACCGTCCGAGCCAGTGCAATGATATGTTGCAGGAGCATAACTCGTTTCAAAAACCTGTTCCGCAGTTTCTGGGGAAAGATGCCGAATCGTTCAAGCGATTTGAAGCGTTGTGCCTTGAACATAATTATACGGAAGTGAATATCAACATGGGTTGCCCGTACCCAATGGTTACCGGCAAAGGAATGGGTGCCGGATTGTTGGCACATCCGACAGAAGTGACATCGATACTGGAAGGTATTTTTGCCGAAACTCAACTGAAAATTTCCATCAAGTGTCGTTTGGGACAGGAAAGTCCTGACGAATTTGAGCAACTTATTCCCATTTTCAATGCCTTTCCGTTGGAAGAAATCATTATTCATCCCCGCGTTGGGAAACAACAATACAAAGGAGAAGCGGACGTGGAGGCTTTTGCGCGCTATGCTCCGCAGTTGAACCATCCGGTTTGTTATAATGGCGATATTCTGACGGTAGCCGATTTGGAAAAAATTCAGAAATTAGTTCCTCAAATCGACAGGTTTATGTTAGGACGTGGAATCCTGCAAAACCCTTTTCTATTGACAGAAATACGAAAAGAAGAATTAAACACAAGTCAAAAAGCCGATAGGTTGCGCAAGTTTCACGGTGCTATTATTGAACACTGCCGCCAAAAATATTCCGGCGACTTGCACATGCTTAAACGACTGGAAGAATTGTGGGAATATCATTATCTGACTTTCGAAGATGGTAGGAAGATTTACAAACAAGTAAAGAAATGTAAGAATCTGATTCAATACGAAGCGGTGGTTTTCAAAGCCATTAATGAAATGGAGTGATTATTTATAATCACCGCTGTCAAGGTCTTCGACCGTTGACAGGGTTGAAGTAATGAAAAATCAAGTTTGAAAACTATAAACCACCTACTATAAACTATTTATGTTGACATCCTACCAAATGATCGTTCACCATGCCAGCAGCCTGCATAAAAGCATAACAAATGGTGGAGCCCACGAATTTGAAACCGCGTTTCAGTAAATCTTTGCTCATAGCATCAGATTCAGTTGATTTTACCGGAATTTCAGCATTCATAGTCGGATGATTCATGAGAGTTGTTCCGCCAGTAAATTGCCAGATATAATTATCAAACGATCTATATTCGGCTTGAACCAGCATGAAAGCTTTTGCGTTGCCAACAGTTGCACGGATTTTGGCCTGATTTCGAACAATGGAAGCATCCTGCATCAACGATTGAATCTTTTCTTCATCGTACAACGCTATCTTTTCAGCTTCAAAATTATCAAATGCACGGCGGAAGTTTTCACGTTTATAAAGTATGGTTCGCCAGCTCAAACCCGCCTGAAAAGCATCCATAACCATAAATTCAAACAATTTTCGGTCATCATGAAGGGGCTTTCCCCATTCTTCGTCGTGGTAAGAACGCATAAGGGCATCGCTGCCCGGCCAGCTACAATCGTCAGTAAAAGTCATAATGTCTGAATATTTATACTTCTTTTCGTTAGAAATATTGTAATTTTGTATTTTCCAAATTGCAGGAACAAAGTTAGAATTCTTTTTGATATTGTGTATTATTTGAATTGAGTGTTATGAAAATTGAGCCAAAAGTTGATCCTATCAAAATAATTGAAAAATATTATACCCCCGACACCGAACTATATCACATTTTGGTGAATCACAGCAAACAAGTCCAAGATAAAGCGTTGAAAATTGCCTCAAATCATCCCGAATTGAAACTGGATATCGGGTTTATTGCCGAAGCATCTATGCTGCACGACATCGGTATTTTTCTTTGTGACGCTCAGCGTATTCATTGCTATGGAGAGCATTTGTATATCCAACATGGTTATTTAGGTGCTGATTTATTGAGGAATGAAGGGTTGCCACGACATGCGTTGGTGAGTGAACGTCATACGGGTGTGGGATTAAGCATGGAAATGATTCAAAAGAAGAACCTTCCTCTTCCCCACCGAGATATGTTACCGGTGTCCTTAGAAGAACAACTGATTTGCTATGCTGATAAGTTTTATTCCAAAACCCAACTAGGCGAAGAACATACTGTTGAAAAAATAAGAAAGTATTTAAATCGATATGGTGAATCTGAAGTGAATCAATTCAACAAATGGCTTGAGCTATTTGAAGGCGAATATTAATAGAATTTGTGTGAGAAACCGACACTCAACAGTTGTTTATATTGTATTTGAGCACTTTGTCCTTGAGCCATAATTACAGTGTTATCATAGCGTGGATTGAATGAAATGCGTGTTGATAAAAACCGGTTTATCGTCATATTGGCAACCATTTCCCAGTCTATTTCCACTTTTTTGTAATTCGTATAAAACGATAGTTTTGAGTCGAACTGAAGTTCATTGGTTATCGGTGAGGAAAAAGTTGCTTTAAATGAACTCCCAATTTCACTCAAAAAATTTTGATCTGCTTTTATTCCGAAAAGGTTTGGATTAACATTCACATAATCATTCACATAAATGCATTTATATGAGAAAGGTGATAGCATAAGCGAAAATAACTTTTCATATTTATAATCCATCCCTATACCAATATTCAGTCGAACCGGAGTCAAAAACGCTGTTTTTAATACCGTGGAATTTAATCCTTTGTAGCTGTTGAAAAATTGAGTTGAGAAATCAACTGAACCGCTGTAAAAGAAATTCCCACCGGCTTTAATTCCTAATTTACTATTGATTTTCAGCACATCGTCGTTTGTACTTAATGTGTGAATTGTGTCCCCAGCTACAGAATTAAAACCCAAACGCCATTCAGCATTATTATCCCATTGAATGCATTTTTTATCATCGTATGTTAACTGTCCACTCAAAATACCTAACACAGCTAAATTACTATAACCACCCTGATACCAGTTTTTTGAAATAGCGCTTTCAGAAAATTGCAATTGAGACAATGCCTTGTATTGCCATGGACCAGGAGGAATAAATTTAATATTTAATTTATCTCTATTTTTACCAATATCTGCTACAGGTATATTATTAATCTTCTTCCCGTAAATATAATGATTGCGGTTACCGTCAGGGTCTGGTAAATCCTGAAAAGTCATTATGTAGAAGTTAGCATTTTTTTGAGTTATTTGATCACGTGTATCATTGCGTAATTTTATAACAAGTTCATTGGCAGCTGTATCTTTTGAAGTTGAAGTATAAACTGAATTTAAAGATGTTGCTTTCCACCCGTGATATAATGTTCGTAAATCGGGAATGGAATCAGCGGAGTTTTTAGCGGGTAATCCGGTATAAACTAATTCAATAAAAAATGGATTGGCATGCAACAGCAATGAGTCAATTTGAATAGGCTTCAGATTGGAAGGAATAATAAAACGAACTATCGTATCTTTCAAAGCCGTAGGTATTGTATCTTTTGGAATGGATCGAAGTGCCACATCGCTAACCTCCTTCACTATTGAAACCGGAATATTACGTTTCAAATTTGATTTGCGTTTTTTACTTACTGAGGTTGGTTTTACAATTGTATCGGTCAAAACAGCATGCAATAAACTATCAGTATTGATTATTTCATTTTGCAATAGATGTGCGGGTTGAATGGCTTGTGCTGAAAATGCTAAAGCAAAGAGAACAATCACAACAAATCCTTTTAACTTCATATCTGATCCTAATTAATTACTTTTAAGGAGATTAGTTTTCATTCAATAATTTTCAAAACCTATTGGTAGAGATTTATTGCCGGTTTTTGCTCCCAGTTCTTTTATTTTTTCTGCCGTTCGGATAATATTTCCCGATCCGTCTTTCATTTTTTTCATAGCATCGTCAAATGCCCCGGAAGTACGGTCGATATTGGTTTTTATCTTAGCCATATCTTCAGCAAATCCTATAAATTTATCGTATAAAGCTCCGCTGAGACGTGCAATTTCCTGCGCATTTTTCGTCTGGTTTTCTTGTTTCCAGATAGACGAAATGGTTCTCAACGTTGCCAGTAAAGTGGTCGGGCTTACAATCACAATTTTCCGCTCCCACGCATAAGCAAAAATATCACTATCGCCCTGCACCGCCACCGAAAAGGAAGCTTCAATAGGCAAAAACATCAACACAAAATCCGGTGAATTCAGATTCTGAGCATTTTGATAGTTTTTTTCGCTAAGCAACTTTATATGGCTGCGAAGTGAATTGATGTGATCTCTTAAATGTGCCACACGGCCATCTTCCGTTTCGGCTGACATCAACCTTTCATACGCCACCAGCGAAACTTTCGAATCTATAATAACGTGTTTATTATCGGGCAAATGAATAATCACATCCGGACGTTGAACACTCGTATCTGCTCCTTCCACCACTACTTCGCGATCATATTCCTGACCCCGGGTCAAACCCGACCGTTCCAATACGCGTTCCAATATCACTTCACCCCAGTTTCCCTGTTTCTTTACATCTCCTTTCAAGGCTTTCGTCAGGTTGTTCGCATCTTCGCTAACCTGAGTATTTAACCGAATGAGTTCCTTTACTTCCTGACGCAAACTGATTTTGTCGCGCAATTCCTTATCGTATGTTTCGTCTACTTTTTTCTCAAAATTCAGAATACGTTCTTTAAGTGGATTCAAAATTTCACTCAGATTTTTATGGTTCGAAACAGAAAATTCATCGGAACGTTCTTTTAAAATTTTGGTAGCAATATTTTCAAACTCTGCTGTCAGGCGTTTCTGAAGTGTTTCAATCTCAGTTTTCTGATTTTCGAGTTTCTCGGCCAGATTTTCATTGACGGTTTTTAGCGTAGCAAGTTCTATGCCACGATTATTAGCTAATTCCAGCTGTAGAGCCAGTTCCAGCTGCAATCGCTGCACTTCTTCCGACTTCATTCGAAGCGTTTCCAATGCCACCGATTTTTGCGTTTCAGCTTCATTTTGAGCGGATAACAGTTTTCGTTCAGTTATCTCAAAAGCTTCACGCTGACCGGTTTGTTTCCGACTGAGTATAAACCATGCCACCACGAAACCGGCAATCAATGCAAATAAAACTAGTAATATTTCCATAATTTTAAGATTTTAATCGAATAATGTGGGATGATCTTCTTCCATTTTGCGAATAATCGAGAGCATAAGCGTTTCGCGAATGAATTTCGATTTATTGGTGATTTTATACTTACAAATGTAGCGGTTCAATGCTTTGTTTTCTTCGTCGTTCAGTGTAAATATTTGCCGATGCGTGCGCAACGAGTTGCGTTTTGAAGCAGGAATGGGAGTCTTTTTTGCCATATGGTGAGGATAATTCGCACAAAAATAATATTATCTTATCGGATTTAACGATATTATAACAAAAAACTGTATTTTTGTTTTCAAATAGCAACCAATAAACCGATTACCAACTAACACATTAACCAACACTTATGGCTGAACACAATGAATTAGGCAATTTGGGCGAAGAACGGGCGCAAGCCTATTTGAAATCGAAGGATTTTAAAATTCGTCATGTCAACTGGCATAATTCCACCCCATCCGGTGCCATTGGTAAGTTGGAGTTGGATATTGTGGCCGAGAAAGACGGCCTGTTGATCGTGGTGGAAGTAAAAACACGCTCCACCGAAACATTTGAACACCCCGAAGAAGCCATTACCATTCGTAAAATCCGTAACATTATCAACGCAACGCACGAATATATTTTTCAATACGACTGGCAGGGCGAAACCCGCTTTGATGTTATCTCGGTAATTCCACACGGTCAGGATTTTCTGATTGACCACATTGAAGACGCATTCTTGTCTCCGTTGAATTAAAAACCTTAGGATAATATTTACTCTTTCAATTTCTTTTTGTCTTTTACAGGAGGAAGAAAATTCTCACCTGTTACTACGCTTTTACCCGTTTTGGCTTCCAGCTCCTTACGGGCGTTTTTGGCTACTGCACCTCCTTTTTTGCCAGCTTTAGCATTTCCCAATAATCCTTTTGCTTCATCTGTTTCGGCTATTTGGCGGGTGGAGAGTTCTGCCAGTGCCGTAAAAATCAACTCGGCTTCACTCATGTGGTCGCGCAGATTCTGGCTTTTCAATCCCTTCAACGCTTTGTGTTGTTTTACCGAAAGGTCGGTCCATTCCTGATGAATAATGTTCGTAAGCAACGCAAATTCATCCTGCTCTTTTATTCCGGCATCTTTCCAGTAATCAGTCAGTTTATTGCGGGTTTCCTGACCCGTCATGCGCTGTTGAATCCACTTTTCGCTGCGTCCCAAGCGTTGCCAGTTTTCGCGGGCGCGGTCGAGACTTTGAGCAGGATCGGTGATTTCCTGCATACGCTCGTAACCTACTTTTGCCAGCCATTGTTTAAATGGTTCTGCTTTAGGGGAGGGAATGGATTGAATCAACCGAAAAATATCTTCTACACTTCCACTTAATATCTTTCTTTTTTTTCCGCTTTCGGTTAGCATTTCTACCTGGGGACAATTTGTCCCTAGGTACGAACCAAGTTCTCTATCTCGTTTTCGTAATTTCTTTAAATAATCAGTTGGATTGACCGAATCAGTCAATGCTTCCACAATATCGACTACCGAGAAATACCATTTTTCCTCGGATTCGTCCCAATGGCTTCGTATTTTTTTGCTTTCAAATAGTTTCACACTGCCGCTAGTTTCCATAAAGTATGTATATCCTTAGGTTGAAAATTCAAATATTCAAATCAAAAGTAGTGATTTTTTCGGGATGTCTCAAGGGAATTTCGAATTGTTGAAAACTTTTTTAAAAATATTTCTTTTAACCCATTGTTATTTTATAAAACCTTTTTACATTTGCATCGCAAACCGATAGAAACAAGCATATTTCAGCTATATTTATTTTCTGAAACCCCGATAAACAAAGGGAAAATTAATGTTTATTGGGAGAAAACAGTTCGTTGGCAGGAGAAAATCATAGGAGTTTACGTGAAAATGAAAGGGAGACATGTGAAAACCCGATGTAAGTACGAGAAAATGGCTGGAAAGTATGAGAAAGTGCGAGGGAAGCATGTGAAAATGGTTGGGAAGCATGTGGAAATGCGAGGGAAGCGGTTTTCCTCCGGTTTCCACCGGAATCAGGGAATATTTTTATTCTATACAATCTAATTATTAATTTAAAAAATCATTTATCGTTATGGATGGAACAACAAATCCAACTGATGGAGCTACAACAGCTCCTAAGAGACACTTTGACACGATGGACGAATCAATTGTCAAGATGAAAACCACGTTTGGTAACGCATCGTTGCCCGAAATTTTTGCAGTAATGGTATTGGTAGGTTACACTGCCGAGAAAATTGCCGACCTGAAAGCTGAGCTGGCCAATTTGGAAACACTTTGTCAGAGTCAAATTAAAGAACATGCCGACCAAAGCGAAGAGCAACAAAAGCTCAATGCCAAACGGGAGGAAATCAACAAACCGTTCAGTACTCACCGTGCGCTGGCACGTATCCTTTTCAAAAGTGATATTCATGCCTGGGTGGCTCTGCAACTGGACTCTGAAAACCCAAAAGCCTATGCCGACTGGGTGATACTGGTAACTAATTTTTATGCACAGTTTACCGGAAATGCTGCCTTGATAACCAAAGCACAAGGAATTGGAATTACAGCTGAAGTTGCCACAGGACAAATTCAAGGTCTTGCCGACTTGCAGGGATTAAAGGAAAGCCTGACCAAAGAAACCGGCGAAGCACAAGCCGCCACCGATGCCCGCGACCGTGCTTTCGATGCTCTTTATCCAAAGTACACCGAGTACATTAAGTACGCCAAAGTACTGATGCCTAATAACCAACTGCTGGAAGCTATTGGAGTGAAGGTAAAGTAAAAGAAATTGGGTCTCGCGATTTTCAATCGCGGTTTTATGAAGATCGCGGTTACAAACCGCGAGACCCATTTCTAAGAGTGCATACGTAAGCCATTTAATAATTTCATCAATGGAAAAGAAAGAAGCATACCGACACATGCTCCCTCATTTTCAGCAACAGGGGCAAGCATATTTTGTAACATGGTCGTTGATTGATGCCATACCGCCCAAAGCATTAGAAGATTACACCCGCCAATTGAAACAAATTACCTCAAGTATTGAATTCGTCAAAGAGAATAAAGCAAATGAAGACGTTATTGCAAAATTAAAGATGGATTATGCTGTGCTGCGACGAAAATACATGAAAACATACGATGATTTATTGCATCTTCAAACCAAGTATATTGTTGATCTTTCTAAAAAGCAAAATACCGATATTGTTCTTGAAACATTACGTTTTTGGGAAGGGAAAAGATTGGATAATTATGCCATTTGCGTTATGAACAACCATGTACATTGGGTTTTCAAACTTTACGAAAAGAACGAACTTGGCGATCCGGTGTATTTACAAGATATTCTTCATTCAGTAAAACGATATTCGTCCAATAAAATCAATAAGCTCGAAGGACTGA
>Ga0302292_1001147_pt1 | contig 17425 bp, 12 predicted proteins | sample III_Fen_N2_1_FD_194553 | JGI IMG/M metagenome (GOLD analysis project Ga0302292, IMG submission 194553) | Peat permafrost microbial communities from Stordalen Mire near Abisko, Sweden - III_Fen_N2_1 | ecosystem: Environmental > Terrestrial > Soil > Wetlands > Permafrost | place: Sweden: Abisko...
ATACCGATGCTCGAAAGATGATTTACACCAATGAAAACCATACGGTTAATATTGTAAATGTGGATTGCAACGGTCGTCTAATGAATGGAAAAACGGTTCAAGTTGATATGTATAAAATGGAATGGCGTTGGTGGTGGGATCATTACGACAATATTGCAAACTATATTTCAAGTCCAAATACCATTCCTGTAAAAACAGAAACATTATCGATTAACGGAAAAACGTTCTTCAACTTCAATCTTAAAGACGAAGAATGGGGACGATATTTAATTCGCATTACCGATTTACAAAGCGGTCACAAAACGGGACAAATAATATATGTTGACAACAGCAATTGGTATTACCGTTCACATGGCGAAAGTACATCGGCAAGTATGCTAACATTTACAAGCAGTAAAGACAAATACAATGTTGGCGAAAAAGCTTCAATTACCATTCCATCGAGCGAAGGTGGTCGTGCTTTAGTATCAATAGAAAATGGCACCAAAGTAGTAAAATCGTTCTGGGCCGAAACGAAAAAAGGCTTTACGGTAATCCCTTTTGATGTTACGTCAGATATGGCTCCCAATGTTTATATAAACGTTACATTACTCCAAAAACATTCGCAAACAATTAACGATTTACCAATCAGAATGTATGGAATAATCCCTATAATGGTTGAAGATCCTGCAACACATTTGAAGCCTGTCATAAAAATGGCAGAGGTTTTAAAACCTGAACAAAAAACATCGATAACCATAAAAGAAGCAACGGGAAAACCAATGACATATACCATTGCTATCGTTGACGAAGGTTTGCTCGATTTAACTCATTTTAAAACTCCCGATCCTTGGACAACATTCTATGCTCGCGAAGCTTTAGGTGTGAAAACGTGGGATTTGTACGATTATGTGATGGGAGCATACAACAAAGAATTACAAAAAATGCTCAGCATTGGTGGCGATGGCGATGGACTAAATCGAAATGGCAAAAAAGCAAATCGCTTTAAGCCAATGGTAAAATATCTTGGCCCATTTTCGTTGGAACGCGGACAAACTAAAACACATACTCTTACTATGCCTCAATATGTTGGTTCAGTAAAAGTTATGGTTGTAGCATCATCAAAAGAAGGTGCTTATGGAAATACCGAAAAAACGGTACCTGTACGAAAACCATTAATGATTCTTGGAACCTTACCACGGGTTATCGGACCAGGTGAAACGGTAAAACTTCCTGTAACTGTTTTTGCAATGGAAAAACAAGTTCGAAACGTAAAAATTAAAGTTCTAAGTAATCCATTATTAGGAATTATTGGAAGCAATGAACAAACAATTTCGTTTAATGAAATAGGCGACAAAATTGCTGAGTTTAATATTAAAGTTAGCGAACAAACAGGCATTGGAAAAGTTACGATTGTTGCTACAAGCGGAAATGAACGTGCCGAATATTCAATTGAACTTGATGTTCGAAACGCAAACCCTATGGTTAGCAATATTTCCGAAATATTTATTGAACCCGGAAAGACAAAAGCAGTAGATTTTGTAACTGCGGGAATGAGAGGTACCAATAAGGGAATCATTGAATTTTCATCGATACCACCAATCAATCTTGGTAAACGATTAAACGATTTGATTGAATATCCTCATGGATGCATTGAGCAAACAACATCATCGGTATTCCCGCAATTGTACATTTCTATGGTTTGTGATGTCGACAAACAACTAAAAGATCGCATTCAAACAAACATCACAGCAGCTTTGCAGCGATTACGTAGTTTCCAAGTCTCGAACGGAGGAATGGCTTATTGGCCAGGCAATGTTGATGCCGACGAATGGGGATCGAATTATGCTGGTCATTTTATGCTCGAAGCTACTACAAAAGGTTATACTCTTCCTATTGGTATGCTCGAAAAATGGAAACAATATCAAAAAAGAATGGCAAACAATTGGATTGCAAATGGCAGTACTTACAATAACGATTTAGTTCAAGCATATCGATTATATACTCTGGCTTTGGCAAAATCACCCGAATATGGTGCTATGAACAGATTGAAGGAATGTAAAACAATTTCAATAGCTACCCGATGGCGTTTAGCAGCAGCATATCAATTGGCTGGTCAACCCGAAGCTGCTCGAAATCTGATAGCGAGACTTCCCGTTTCGGTTACTCCATACCACGAAATGTATTACACCTATGGTTCCGAATATCGCGACCAAGCTATGATTCTCGAAACACTTTGTTTGATGAATATGAAAAGTCAAGCATTATCGGTTTTTAAAGCAGTTTCAACATCACTTTCAAACCCATCGCGATGGTTAAGTACACAAGAAACAGCTTATGCATTAATTTCTGCAACATCATTTATTAAAATGGTTGGCTACAGTTCTTCAATAGCTTGTCAATACAAGCTTAATGGTGGACAAGCTACAGCTGTTAGTTCAACGAAAGTATTAACCCAATCGAACATGCAGTTGAAGGGTGCTGTTATGAAAGGAAAATTACAAATCACCAACAACAGCAAAGGTGGGTTATATGCTAAAACAATACTTTCGGGTGTTCCATTAGTTGGTGACAATACTTTGGTTCAAAATAATTTGAACATGACGGTAAACTATAAATCGATGAGTGGTAGCGAAATTAATCCTGCAATGCTTGTTCAAGGAACCGATTTCTATGCCGAAGTTAGCATTTCAAATCCTGGACTTCGAGGCTATTATTCTCAAATGGCATTGACACAAATATTTCCATCGGGTTGGGAAATTCATAATATTCGCTTAAACGATGGTGAATCAACCATAAATTCTTCGGCTTTTGAATATCAAGATATTCGTGACGACAGAGTTTATACGTATTTTGGAATTCCAGCAAATCAGAGTTTGAAATATATTGTTTTACTTAATGCCAGTTATCAAGGAACATTCTATTTACCAACAGTAAGTTGCGAAGCAATGTACGATAACACTATCAGTGCACGCGTTCCTGGTCGTTGGGTTCAAGTTGTTCCCGAAGAAAAAGCTAAAACTGCAATGGTTAAATAATGTGAATATCCATTCCCGAAATTATATGTTATGGATCCAGCAAAACCGTAAGCGTCTGCTTATTGGTTTTGCTGGATTGTTGGTACTTTGGTTTTGGTTCTCTATTCCATCTCAATTATTCAACGATCCATTATCAACGGTTTTACTCGATCGAAATGGCAATCTTTTAGGAGCAAAAATTGCCGACGATGGTCAATGGCGATTCCCCTATAATGACAAAGTTCCCGAAAAATTCGAAAAAGCCATTATTCAATTCGAAGATCGTTCGTTTTATCGTCATTTGGGGGTTAATCCGTTTTCCCTCTGGCGAGCCTTTCGTCAAAATCTATCTTCGGGAAAAGTAAAAAGCGGTGGTAGTACCTTGTCGATGCAGGTTATTCGTTTATCGAGAAAAAATAAACCTCGTACCATTTTCGAAAAATGTATTGAAATTATCCTTGCTACCCGACTAGAATTAACATACAGTAAAAAAGAAATCTTAGCCTTATATGCTTCAAATGCACCATTTGGTGGAAATGTTGTTGGACTCGAAGCCGCATCGTGGCGTTATTATGGACGAAGTGCCGATAAACTTTCGTGGGCCGAAATTACAACTATGGCAGTTTTACCAAATAGTCCTGCACTTATTTATCCCGGGAAAAATCATAATAGTCTTAAGAAGAAAAGAAACCGATTACTCAATCGTCTTGCTGTAGTGAAACTACTTGAACCAATGGCTTGCAGTTTAGCCAAACAAGAACCTATTCCCGACAAACCATTTCCCCTTCCTCAAATGGCACCGCACTTGCTCGATCGATCAATAAAAGAAGGTTTTAAAGGAAAACAATTCCGTTCTACAATAATTCAGAATATTCAAAACCAAGTTGCTGGCGTAATTGAACGACACAGACAATTGCTTACGGCAAAAATGGTAAGTAACGCAGCAGCTATAGTTCTTGATGTAAAAACAGGCGAAGTTCTAGCGTATGTAGGCAATACGGCAAACTCGGCAAATAATGATGTTGGTGGCGATGTCGATATCATTACTGCTCCAAGAAGTACGGGCAGTATTCTCAAACCATATTTATATGCATCAATGTTGAACGAAGGTTCAATTCTCCCAACAATGCTCATTCCCGATATTCCAACAGAAATTCTGGGTTATGCCCCCAAAAATTTCGACTTAACATATAGTGGTGCAGTTCCTGCTCGTCGTGCATTAGCCCGTTCGCTAAATATTCCAGCTGTTCGCCTACTCCATCAATATGGTGTTGGTCGTTTCCATTATATGCTTAGAAAAATGGGAATGACAACCATTGGCAAACCAGCAAATCACTATGGATTAACTTTAATACTTGGTGGAGCCGAAGGTTGTTTATGGGATTTATCGGGCATGTATGCAAGCATGGCACGCACTCTCACTCGATATACAGAAAACGATGGCAAATATTTCACCGACAACTTCCATCCGCCCATTTATTCATTACAAGAAAAAGGAACTAAAAAACAAACTGAGACTGAATCGTCAATATTATCTGCGTCATCAATTTGGTTAACCTTTCAAGCAATGGTTGAAGTTGCTCGCCCCGACGAAGAATTGGAATGGCAACAGTTTTCATCATCATCAAAAATAGCTTGGAAAACAGGAACTAGCTTTGGCAATCGCGATGCATGGGCTATTGGCTGTACGCCACAATATGTTGTAGCCGTATGGGTTGGAAATGCCGATGGTGAAGGTCGCCCAGGTTTAACTGGAATATCGGATGCCGCACCAGTTTTATTCGATATTTTCAAATTACTTAAAACAAAAGGATGGTTTCCTCAACCGTATAAAGATATGACTTTGGTTCCCTTATGCAAATCGAGTGGATTCCGAAAAACAACTATTTGCGAATCAACCGAAGATGTCTGGATTCAAAAAAGCGGATTAAAATCGCCTCCCTGCCCGTATCATCAAATCGTTCATCTCGATAAAACGGGGCAATTTCGTGTAACCAGCGAATGCGAATCGATCGACCAAATGCAGCATATTTCGTGGTTTGTTCTTCCTCCAACTATGGAATATTTCTTCAAAACCAACAATCCATTTTACAAGGTTTTACCTCCCTATCGCGACGACTGTGCAAAATATCTTGCCTCAGCAAAAACGATGGAAATTATTTACCCCAAAGAACAAAGTTCAATCTATGTTCCAATAGAAATTAATGGAGAAATGGGAAAAACAGTATTCAAAGTAGCACATCGAAATCCAGAATCAACCATTTATTGGCATCTTGATGACAGATATATTGGTTCTACTAAATCTATTCATCAACTAGGTTTCTCTCCCACACCAGGTACTCATGTTTTAACCGTTGTTGATGAAACTGGCGAATCGGTTTGTCGGAAATTTACTGTAATTGGAAAATAATATTAATCTTTCGTAGAGACGTTGCCTGCAACGTCTCATTTTTTTCATAGTTATAACAAATCAAAAAACAACAGACCAATCCCCCTTCCCCCCTTCGCCAAGGGGGCTTGGCGTCACTGGCTGTTTAAGCCCTCTTGGAGAAGAGGGATGGGAGATTGAATTTGGTCTGTATTGATATAAACAATGTGATAATTTGAAACACAAAAGACGTTGCAGGCAACGACTCTACGAACAAAAAAAGGTCTCACCGAATTTCGATGAGACCTTTCTATATAATGTAAAATATCTGAGAATTATCCTCTGATAGCTTTGATACCTGGAAGTTCTTTTCCTTCCATGTATTCTAACATTGCACCACCACCTGTTGAAACATAACTAACTTTATCAGCTAATTTGTTTTTGTTGATAGCAGCAACCGAGTCACCACCACCGATAAGAGTAAATGCTCCATTTGCAGTAGCTTCAGCTAAAGCTTTAGCAACAGCTGTTGTTCCTTTTGCAAATTTCTCCATTTCAAAAACACCCATTGGACCATTCCAAAGAACGATTTTTGAATTTTTTATAACATCGGTAAATGTTGCGATTGTTTCGTCAGCAATATCTAATCCCATCCATCCGTCAGGAGTTTCGTTTGTTTTCGATGTGTTTGTGTTTGCTTCAGCATCAAATTTATCAGCATTAACAGCATCAGTAGGAATGTAAACGTTTACATTGTTTTCTTTTGCTTTAGCAAGAATATCAAGAGCTAAATCTAATTTATCAGCTTCGCAAAGTGAATTCCCAATGTTTCCACCTTGAGCTTTGATAAATGTATAAGTCATACCACCACCAATAATTAAATTATCGATTGAAGGTAATAAACGTGAAATGATTTGGATTTTATCAGAAACCTTAGCACCACCCATGATAGCAGTTTTAGGTCTATCATTCGATTTTAAAACTTTATCCATTGCTTCTAGTTCAGCATTGATAAGGAAACCGAACATACAATCGTTTTTGAAATAATCAGCAATCAAAGCAGTTGAAGCATGAGCACGGTGTGCTGTTCCAAAAGCATCGTTTACATAACAATCAGCATAGCTAGCTAATGTTTGTGTGAATGTTTTTTGGCTTTCTTTTACTTTTGCTTTTGCAACTTTCTTTTCTTCGTCCGAAGCACCTTCAGCTAAGCTATATGGTTTTCCTTCTTCTTCTTCGTAGAAACGTAAGTTTTCAAGTAACATTACTTCACCAGCTTTAAGCTCAGCTGCCATTTTTTTAGCACCTTCACCAATACAGTCACCAGCAAATTTTACTGTTGTTCCAATATTTTTTTCTACAGCAGAAAGAACGTGTTTTAATGAGAATTTATCTTGAGCTTTTCCATCTGGACGACCAAGATGCGACATAAGAATAACAGAACCACCATCAGCTAATACTTTTTTAATGGTTGGTAATGCACCACGAATACGTGTTTCGTCAGTTACTTCAAACGTTTGTTTGTTAAGTGGACAGTTAAAGTCAACTCTGATAATGGCTTTTTTGCCTTTGAAGCTGTATTGATCTATTGTTATCATTTTATATAATTTTTATTGAATTTACACTTTCGCCAAAGATAAAGAATTGATTGTTTCGATTATAATTTTTGTATCAATTTTTTGTACAAATATTATGGTCAATATTCATCAGTTTGAATAAAGTCTGGCTGAATACTTTTAGCTTTATTTAGTAACGAATCGCCATTTACGACCCACAATTGTATTCTCAAACCCTTATTTCTAAGAGCAATTAAATCATCTTTATCTATCATTTCTTTATACATATATTGGAATGAAATCCCTGTATATCTATACTCTAAAGCTTTCCTAACACCTTCTTTATAATCACCTAAGGTTGTTAAATAACAAGCTATATCGCTGTTTCTCTTAATTTTCCCAAGAAAATAAACAACATCCGATTCCACCATCACTCTATTTTCTAAATGATGTTTTCTAACCAAACGAATAATCTCCATAGCTACATTATGATAATAGAAAAACACATTATTTGCCAATACGGTACATTTTGAATCAAACCACGTTTTCACATCAAGCGAAATTACTTTTCCATCGGCATGAGACTCCATATATTCTAATACAGTTTCCAATTTTGTAAAACAATATTTGGGATTTTCACATTGTGCAAGGTTAGCAATTTCTTTATCGTTCTTCGACATTACACATTCTTCTTTTAAGCTTCCACACGACGACATTACATTATTATGATACAACCATAAAGTTCTATCTTGACTTAATTGCACATCGACTTCAATTCCATCATTTTTATTGAAAGCATTGATAAAGTAATTCTTCGACACAACACTATCACCGGGAGCTAGGTATGCATGGTGAAAAATCATTTTTGTTCCTAAAAAATCGACTGGAGTATATTTACGACGACAAGATTCAAACGAAAAAAGCACGACAAGAAAACAAAACGAAAGTAATATTTGTTTTTTATTACCCATTTTAGCAATTCTTTTTCAACTCCACTTCTTGAACTCTAAACTTAACGATTCGAGAAATCAAATCGAAAGGCATCGTTTGATTATAAGGAAATTGCACAGCTCCTTTTGAACTTTTATACATTGAAAGTTCTATTTTAAAAGCCTCTATTGCCGATGGTGTTGGATAGAATCCTACATGATTTTCACATGCTGCAAAATGAACTAAATTCCCATTTAGGTAAAATGTCGGCATCCCGTAACTTATTTTTTCTTGTGCATTGGGAGCTGCAATCTTTATTGATTCACGGAACTCATTCAATATTTTTTGAACTTCGAGTGGAAACGTAATTATGTAATTATCAATAACTGTTTGCATAAATTTTAATTTTTAAATATTGCAAGTTGTGCTATTTTTAAAATTACAATTTAAGCTTTTTATTTTATCTTTTTAATCTTTTTAATCCTAACAACTGTTTTATTATAACCTTCAACACCTGTATAATATTGGACTTCTACCGATTTTTTAAAAATACGAGTTACTGTTCCAGTATATTTTAAACCAAACAAATCGGAAAACGAAACCCAACTTCCAATTTTTATTAATTGCAAATCTTTGGTATAAATAGTAGATGTGTCAGTTGAATTGTTCGAACTATTTTTAACACTATCGATACTTGCAGTTTTGAATTTTCCATCACTCGAAAATTCTACGATATCAGCACTTAAATAAACGCGATGTTGAATATATAAGGGTGGCAACAGATATAAATATCGATTATCTACAACAACATTTGCCAAAGCTTGATTCTTTTGTAATTTGGCATTTGCATACAGATTTTCCTTTGCATCGAAAACCAATCTATCTTTGCTTAAACCTCCAAGTCCTAAGAAATAATTAGCACTCGCAAAACCATAAACAGGCTTTATTATTAAAAAATTAGAATTTTGAATTGATGTACTGCAATTAAAATCACCAACATGTACCGCACATGAACTTATGCTAACAACAACTGCAACATAAAATAATTTTAGAATTTTCATAGATATTAAATATAATGTAAAAAATTAGTTAGTCTATATTACCAAGGAATATATGCTCCAATTGCATAGGTTAACATTACAGGAATAGACTTCAACTTATCTGGCCAAGCAGGACCGCGTTCTACAACAAACCCACATCCCAACTGACATGTAAACCATCGTTTCCCTCTAAAAACATAATTGGGTCCCAATAAACTTTGCGTATACGTTTCACCAAAACCTTGATGCCAATATTGTAGTGAAATAAATGAACTTCTGATAGTCGGTTTTATATGAAAATCGATTCCAGCTCCAAAACCAACTAAACCAAATCCTAATTGAAAACCAAATTGATGACTTAAAAGCTTTTCAAAATCAATACCAGCAATCGATCCGCCACCTTCTAAAAGCCCAATTGTTACAGAATTAACACTAACAGTATCTATCGTTTCTGGTCTTTGACAAAATGCTTTATAATTAATACATAGTATTGAAAGTAAAATGAAAATTCTTTTCATAGTAAAAAATAAAATTACAATTGTTGTTCAATAAAACGTCAAAAGAAAAACTGGAATAAACTATATTTATGGTAGCTCGAAATCAAGTTTTCATACTATTTTATGTTGCAAAAGTAACGGTTAAATAGAAATAAAAAAAGCATAAAATCACATAAAACTGTTATCTTTGATTTCCATAACAATAAAACCCCTACACCATGAAAATGCCACAAAACAAAAAAATCATACTAAGCCTTATAATCGGTTTTCAAATAGTTGTATCATTACTAATCTATTCTTCATGCAGACACGAAACCGATGTTAGCAATATCAGAAAAGTATGCTTTAAAACAGAAGTGATGCCTATAATTATTTCGAACTGTACAACAACTGGTTGTCATGGCGAAAGTGCTGCAGATGGAAAAGATTTACGTACATACGAAGGAATGAAAGATTTAATAAAAGCAGGCGATCCATATAAAAGTGAATTGTATACTGCCATAATAAAACCCTTTGGTAATCGAATGCCCCCATCATCTCATAGTCCTCTTACAATAGAGCAACGCAACACCATATTTGTATGGATTCGACAAGGTGCAGATACCACTTCTTGTTCCACCACAACTATTACCTGCGACACAAACCAATATAGTTATTCTAGTACAATTGGTCCAATGGTGCAAACCTATTGTTCTGGTTGCCATGGAGCAACAAATCCATCATTTGGATTAAAATTACTGAGCGAAAGCGATGTAAAAGCAATAGCAGCCAATGGTCTTTTGGAAAAAGTAATTTTCCAATTAAACAATATGCCATTAATGCCACCATCGGGAACTGCATTATCTGATTGTCAAAAGACACAAATAAAAAAATGGATAAAAACGATTCCCCCAATTGTAACTACCGACACTATTTGTTTTACCAACGATATTCTTCCCATCTATGTATCGAACTGTACTTTATCAGGATGTCATAATGCAACAAGCCATGTTGAAGGTTATAATTTATCGTCATATAATTCTATTATGCAAGGAATTGTTGCAGGTAATGCAAATGCAAGTATACTATATACCACCTTATTTAGTAATGCCGATAATCCAATGCCACCGTCTCCACATAGTCCATTAACCACTCTGCAAAAAAACACAATAAAAACATGGATAAACCAAGGAGCAAAAAACTCAACATGCACCAACAATTGCGATACAAGTTTATTTACATTTTCGGGAACAGTTAACAGTATAATTCAAAATTCCTGTGTTGGATGTCACAGTGGAACAAATCCATCTTTTGGAATTAAACTGCAAACCTATAGCGAAATTAAAACCGTTGCCGATAATGGAACATTAGTTCAAGTTCTTTATGCATTGAACAACAAACCTCAAATGCCTCCTAGTTCAGCATTAATTGATTGTAAGAAAACACAAATAAAAAAATGGGTTGTTGCAGGATCACCTAATAATTAACTTAAATAAGTTTCATCTTAAAATTAATTACTAAGAACTTTATTTTTGTACTATTTTTTTATATGTACGGGTGTTCTATTGCTTAATTTGTTTTTTATATTCTATATCTTCTTTAGTTTCAACCTCATTTATTGGAGGAAAATTTGAAGAATATAATAATCCGACAGTGTCACCAATTTTATACGGAGGTGTGGTTTTATCATGAGAAATCCTTTCATTAAATATTACATGATATTTCACATCTTTTACTTCAAATTCACATTTCACTTTCCAATAATCTAATCCTTTATTACTGTTATGAAATTTTAACGATGTAACGAAAGCTTTTCCTTTTACTCCATACATTTGAAGCTCTTTTTCTTCTTTATTTTGATGAAAAACACCAAACGTTGGTCCCACAATTAATGGAGAAAGAGCAGCTAAAACATATGTCCAATGTTGCTTTTTCGTAAAAGATCTAATTGTCATAAAAATAGTCAGCGGAACGATAAGAAATATCAATCCCATTTCATGATATATCGACCATTTTTCATCGTACATTATCTCTTTAGGCATAAAATAGAGAAATGAAAATAGTCCAATTAAACAGAGAGTCCAAAATATTTTTATTATTATCGACATACATTAATAATTTTATATTCAACCGTCAAAACACTAATTAACATCAACCAACAAGTATTTCTGTATTATAGCAATCAAAACCTCGCGTTTTGTTGGTTTACTTACATAATCGACACAACCAGCATCTATGGCTTTTTGTTTTTCGTCAATTGCCGCAAAAGCCGTTTGTGCTATAATTTTAATATGTGGATGTGATTTTACTAATATTCTGCTTGCGTCATATCCATTCATATTAGGTAAACGAATATCCATCAAAACCAAATCAATAGTTTGATTACCGACTTTTTGAATCGCATCTTCAGCATTATCAACTACGATTATTTGCAAACCTTTTTTTGAAAGAATTTCTTTTAAATATTCCGAATTATAAAAATCATCTTCAACAATCAAAATTGTCTTATTAGGAAAATCACATTCAACCGTATCTTGTTTATTTATTACTAAATTTTCAGTAGTTTCCGACTCTACAAAGGGAATTGAAACATAAAATGTTGTTCCTTTTTCTAATTCCGACTCTAGCCATATTTTTCCGCCAATTAATATACTTAAACCTTTAGCTATAGATAAACCCAAACCCGTTCCTCCAAGATTTTTTATCGATGGATGATGTAATTGTGAAAACCTTTCAAAAATTGTAGTTTGTTTGTCTTGAGGAATACCAATTCCCGTATCTGAAACAGAAAATATCAATTGATTATTCTCAAATATACATCCACAGTTTATCGATCCATTCTCGGTAAACTTAAATGCATTAACTATTAGATTAAATAGAATTTGCTTCAGTTTAAGCTTATCTGTTTGAATATTAGAAAACGATTTTTCATTAACCGATTGTAAACAAAAAACAAGATGTTGTTTCCCTATTCTTTTTTGATATTCATTAAAGAATAAACTAAGTTCAGTAAACAGTTCGTTGACTTCAAATTTTTCGACATTTACAGTCATTTGTCCCGATTCTATTTTAGAAATTTCAAGTATATCGTTTATGATTTCAAGCAAATCGTTACAACGTTGATTTATGATTCCCGAAAAATGTTCCAATTTTGATTTGTTTCCATAATTATCGACCAATAAACTCGAAAATCCCAAAATGGCATTCATTGGAGTTCTGATTTCATGCGACATATTTTGCAAAAACTCTGTTTTCAAACGATCGCTTTCTTCTGCTTTGTTTCTTGTTATTAATAATTGTTCATTTGTTTCCCTAAGTTCTTCATTCAATGCTTCATATTCTTCATTTTGCTCTTTTAGTTGAATTCTATTTTCATCGAGCATTTGTTCTGTTCGCTTACGTTCAGTAATATCAACCATTGCAATAATTCCTGCAATCAAATCTCCTTCTTTATCATAAACAGGTGCAGCATTAGCCATTTCCCAAACCGACGATCCATCGTGTCGTTCAATTCGCATTTCCTTATTAAAAGTAAAAACACCCTGTAACGCCATTGGTAAAGGCAGTTGACTTGGATCAGTAACTTTTGAGCCATCGGGCAAATATTCCTGCCAGTTCCATTCTACCTCAAGTGGTGGCCGGTTCAAATAATTAGAAGCATCAAGTCGCAAAAACTGTTCTGTCGCTTTATTTATAATCTTGAAAGTAAAATCGGGATACGAAGCCACAACCATTGGTACAGGCGATTGGTCGAAGGCTGCTTGCATTAGAATTTGAGCCTTTTCAAGTTCTTTTTCTAAATTCTTTTTTTCTTCTAACTGTTTTTTTAGTAATTCAATCTCACGTAATAATTCTTCGTAGGTAGGTTTAATATCATTCATCTGCAAATCAATCATCATTTATTTTATAGAAACTCATGCTAAAATAGTCAAAAGAACAATAATTAACTAACATATAAATACGATTTTTTAACAGGCTGAAATACCTATACAGCTATTTCAGCCTGCTTTTCAAGCAAATAAAAGTAACATTTATACACTAATACATCTTCCCTCAATTAAGACATAGAACAGTCCGTTGATTTGTAGTAAAATCCTTTGCTTTTCGAGTTAAAATACCCCATCGAATCAATATATATTTTAATAGATTCTTTTGATTCAGGGCATGCTTTCCACTTCATTAATCTTGCCGAGCCATTTAAAAATTGCCACGCCATTCTTGGTGTGGACAAATATCAAACAAAAAATATAGGGCTTAAACCCTTTTAATGTTTTATAATTATAATTCCCGCCATGAATTGCGGGACAAGGGGAAAACCATTGAAAAATTGACTTTCGTTATAATTTCATTACCGTGAATATAGATTTCTAAGTCGTCAAAAACTGTTATCGCATAAATAAAATGAACACAAACCAACAATCTTCAACGAACACCTATTATACTCAGTTTTACTATTCAAACTTTATATTCCACTTAGTTCTTAAATATTCTTTTTTATGAGAATAAACCGATGCTCCAATCGCATCTGTAATTATCCCAATTCCAGTTAAAGGAACTAAAATAAGTAAAGACATACCAGCATCACCATCAAATCCATGTCCACTTGTTGAATAAACATCTATTGCTCCTCCTACACCTAATAAAATAGCAGCACTTCCAACGAATAATAATGAACTGCCTATAATTTTTGAAGCAACTGGTTTTATTGATATCGATGATATTTCGTTTAATGCTATAGTATCACTATTAATTACAAGATTCGAATCATTGATAATGTTAAATGTCCCCTTAACAATATGACGATTCCTTTTAACAATTTCGACAGAACTATTATTTTTTATAGTTTTAATCTTATTATTATCAATATTTTGCAAGCTAATAATTCGTTTTTGCGCATCGATATTCGAAACAGATGAAAGTAAAAATAAACAAACAACGATTTTCATACAATTATTAAACCTCTTCACTATTCTTTCAATTTTCATTTCATTATTTTTAATCCATTAATAATATCTTGTTTTTAGTTGTTGCCAATAGTATTAAAATCAATATCCCATTAACACATACTCATTGTTCATTTTCAATTAAATAAAAAGGCATTATTTTTTCTCATATCAAAAGCTAAAATAACTATTTCAATAGAAATAAAAACGATTATTCCTTAAAAAGTAAACATTTTCAATAAGTGAATTGCTTTAGCCAAACGGAATCTCTATAGGCGAAATGAATTTCATTATAGCTAAAAGAAATTTTAAATAGCCAAAACAAATAACTTTCAGCCAAATATCTTCTGTTTTAGAAAAGAGGAAACTGATTCAGCCAAAAGAAATTCAGTTTAGCATACAAATCTTTCTTTATCTAATACTTAACTCTATGTGTTCGCTATTGGTTTCGTGTTGCAGGTGTTAGTCCTACCGGTCAAGATGAATGATGCAAAGCCATAACACAAATTGTTACTTAATAATTTTATACTACATTTATAAGGGATACACACAAGTTGTATCCCTTATTTTTGCAGGTTTCCCAACGGTTTTTATTTTCATTTTTGAGTATTTCCAACAATCTTTTCACATAACATCTAAACTATATTTGCGTAAAAGATATAAAGTAAATGTCATGCACAAAATTGAATACGGATATTTAAAATTTATTACAAAAATTACCATTTCTGATTCATTCAGTACTGAAGATGTAATGGATATTTGTGAGGAAATTAAACGTAGTCGCCATCGAAAAAACCTATTTTTCCTTATTATTAGCAACAACATTAATTTCAATTTTACTCCCGAAGATATTTTTAATATTGTAAGCCTTATTGATAATTATATTGTTTCGAATCATATTATTCACGAAGCAATAGTTGTTACAACTCCCAAAGAAGCAGCCTTTTCAATGCTTTTCAATGATGCTAAATCATGGGATAATAAAGTTTCAAAAATATTCTCAAGCGAAGAAGTAGCTATTCGTTGGCTAAGTTCGTTCCATCCGCAAGTGTGTCCTGCATAGATATTTGTAGAATTATCTTACAACTGATAGTTCAATATCATCAAGCTTATAATCTTTCTTTTTCAAATTCCACAGAAAAAATGTAAAGCTGGTTCCTGCAAACGGTTCTCGTATATTTAATCGAAACACTAACCTCCCCCATCCTCTTGAATCAAGAGTATCAATAACTGACGTTGATCGCCAATCTTTTTTATTATCTGCAACAAGAATTATAGAATCTGTTTTTGCTGGATAAATCCAACAACTATATAAAATCGTTTCACCTAAATGTAAGGTATCGGTCAATACAGTAGGACCATATTCAATATTAGTTAAATTAAAACATGATTTCCCTGAATGAGACATTGATTGTATTACAGCATTCCCAACAGTTATACTATCAGATTTCGAATAAATAACCCCATTTCTAACAGATGATTCGAAATCAAATGTTATTTGTTTAACAGGCTTCCAAACACTTTTCATAACAACACCAGTAGATAAGTCAAAATAAAATTCTGGAGTTTTATACAAACTGTCTATACCATTCGATATAAGCTGTAAATCGTCGGCAAAAAATGCTTTTACAAATGCATTATTAAAATATGTTGTAGGATATAAAAAAGTATAAAGAGTTTTTTTCGTTTGAGTATCAAAATAGAATTTTCTTTTATCGCACAATAATTCGTAAGTATTTAATTGTTCGCTCGTAGCGTGAATAGATGCTTGTGAATGAGTAAATGCATTATAATAATTACTATTCCAATAACCAGCAACTCCATTTTTTAATGCATATTTCGAAACCATTTCATCAATGAATGCAACATTATCGGGACGATAATCCAATGGTTTAAATTGAATATTCCGCAAACAATTAATAATAAAACACAAGAGTACAAATGAATATGTAGATATTATTGCATATTTATAAATCTTATTTTTACTTAGAATATCTTGAATATAAAACGGTATAAATACAAGAGAAATAAATGGAGCAAAACAGATATATCGAATTGACTCTACAGAAAAGAAAACATTAAACAATATAGGCGAAAGCATAGTAATTCCGAAAAACGATACATAATAAATACCAAACAAATCGAGAATATTTGTTAATCGAGAAACCAAACCTACTCTTATTAATCGAATACATTCTATTATCCAAATTATCATAGAAAACAGAAAGAAAAAAAGCATTAACCAATTTCCTTGTAACGACTTTTTTAGAATACTTATATAAGTATGTAAAGCCTCCCACGATAATGAAAGATGTAGAGGCAATTCGGTCATTACAAACCAATGTTTAAAAACAAACAATCTATACAATAATTCACCAAGAATTGCAGAAGCAAAAACATACAAAAGGATAATAAATCCTTCTCGTTTTTTATTTAGAATTAAAAGTACACTAATCAAGCAAACTGGAAGAGTAAAAAACTCAAGATACATTTTATCGGAAACAATCGATAAAATGCTCAATATCGCAACGAGAATTAAATATTTCGAACGATTTGTTTTGTAGTAAAGAAAAACGAAAAGTAAACTAAGTAACCCAATTATAAAAATGCCTGAATGTATAGGAACAAAGAGTTGTTTTGTATATAATACATTGGGTTGTATAAAAAACAAAACGAGTCCCAAATCGATAAGTAGTAAACTTGTATTTGAAATTTCATCAGATATAGTTTTTCCAATTTTTCGGAGTAAATAAGCTAATCCAGTTATCTGAATTACACCAAAAATCAAATGTGTTATAACTACCTTCTTTGTTATAATAAATAAAAATGCATAGATAAAAATATTAGGAAAAAGAAATGTGCATGTTCCTAAATCCCAATCTTTAATCGATGCATGATCAATCAACATCGATTTAGAAAACAAATAACTAAACACATAATCGGAATCGAATAGTGAAAGAAATTGCTGCTGCGATAATGAATAAAACCAAAGACAGACAACAATTGAAAAAATGAAATATGTATTTCTTTTAAGATATTTAATCATTACACGAAAATAGCTCGACTTCCTTACAAAGCCAAGCTATTTATGAAATAAATTCGCAAAAAAAATCCCT
>Ga0302292_1001148_pt1 | contig 17419 bp, 16 predicted proteins | sample III_Fen_N2_1_FD_194553 | JGI IMG/M metagenome (GOLD analysis project Ga0302292, IMG submission 194553) | Peat permafrost microbial communities from Stordalen Mire near Abisko, Sweden - III_Fen_N2_1 | ecosystem: Environmental > Terrestrial > Soil > Wetlands > Permafrost | place: Sweden: Abisko...
TTTAGATTTATTTACAATATCAATAAAATCCAAAGCTTCTTTTTTTTCTTCTTCATTTCCATAAAAAATAGCAGATCTATAAGAAGTCCCAATATCATTACCTTGTTGATTTAATGTTGTAGGATTATGTATTTGAAAGAAAAAATCCAACATTTTTTTATAAGAAGTAATACTATCATCATATTCAATTTCAACAGCCTCAGCATGACCTTCATGATTCTCGTAGGTTGGATTTTCTATATTTCCCCCTGTATATCCTACCGTTGTTTTTACAACTCCCTTCTGTTTTCTTATTAAATCTTGTAATCCCCAAAAACAACCACCTGCTAATATTATTTTTTTAATCATATTATTTTTTATTTACCAGGTATAAATTTCATTGATAAAGAATTAACACAATGTCTAATATTTTTTTCTGTTAAATTTTCACCTACAAAAAGATGTCCTAAATGAGCACCACAATTTGCACAAGTTATCTCTGTTCTTACACCATCAGAATCTAATTTTTTACTAACTGCCCCAGGTATTTCATCATCAAAACTTGGCCAGCCACAAGTAGATTCAAATTTATCTTTTGAATTATATAGTGGGGCTCCACATTGTTTACAAACATACACCCCCGTTTCTTTATTATTAACATACTCTCCTGTAAAAGGAGCTTCAGTTCCTTTATCTATAATTATTCTTTTTTCTTCTTGAGTTAGTTTATTCATGTTTATATTATACTATAAGTTTTTTAGATTGTAATCAACATATATTTTTAAAGTTTTACACAAGAACATATTTACACAAAATTTTAAAGTAGTAACATTAAGGTGTATGATAAAAATTAAAAAAGTTAGTAATTATACGAAGTACTTTTTAATACCGTCTATATTTATTATTATAATAGTAACTATTTTAAATTTTTTCCTATACAATCAAGAATTTGATTTTTATAAAAATATTTATGATAACGAAGTTGCAGGAACTACTTCTTTATTAAACAGAAGAATTCAAACCACAATAGTTGCAACAGAAAGTATTCAAGCTCTTTTTCTTTCTAGCACAAATGTAACAAAAGAAGAATTTGATATATTTGGTTCAGTACTTACTAAAAATATTAATTCAAATATAATTACTGTACCAATTTCCATAGAGTGGATAGATGAAAAAAATAATATTCGTTATGTTTATCCAATGAATAAAGATAACGATAAAGTTCTTGGTTTAGATTTAAATAAATATCCCAATCGTCTTTTACCAATAACAAAAGCTAAAACTACTCAATCTACAGTTATTACTGAACCAATAATGCTCGGCCAGGGATACCCAGGTCTAATTCTTTATTCACCAATTTTTAGAAATAATAAATATTTAGGAGAAGCTGTAATAGTAATACGTTTATCAAATTTAGTATCTCCTATTCCAGGTAATAATCCAATATATAGTAAAAATGAATATATACAAACTGATAACTTTATAATTCCATTTGATGATGATGTTATTTTTAATAATAAAGGTGAACGTATTATTAATCCTCAAGGAGATTTAGTAAAAGATCCGGTGTCACAAGAATATTTAGGTTCTACAGAGGGTGTTATTAGTCAAGATATTGTTTTTGCAGATAAAACTTGGCAGTTAAAATTTTTCCCAACTTATATAACAGAAGTTTATAAGATAATTGAAGTTTACATAGGAATTTCTTTATTTTTCTTAATATTATTTATTATTTTTTTATGGATTTTAAATAGACAAAGAGAACGATTATCAAAAGAAGTAGCTAAAAATGAAGCTTTGATTATTAGTCTTGGTGATGGATTAGTAGCTTGTGATAAATATGGAATAATAACTTTCATTAATAAAAAAGCTGAAGAACTTTTTGGATATAGTGCCCAAGAATCTATAGGAAAATCATATTATGATGTTTGGCATGTATTTGATAGTAAGGGTGTTACTATTCCAGAAAAAGAAAGAGGATTTTATCGTGCTTTAAATAAAAGAGAAATTGTTAATATTTCAATAAGTGACCATTTATATATTTTAAAGAAAAATGACACACGATTTCCTTTGGGTTCTACAATCTCTCCAATAATAGTAAATGGAAATCTTGAAGGAGCCATAGTTATATTTAGAGATATAACAAAAGAAAGTGAGATAGATAGAATGAAAACAGAATTTTTATCACTTACTTCGCATCAACTTTTAACTCCTACTTCTGCAATAAAATGGACATCTGAGCTTTTATTAAATGAAAAAAATAAAACTCTAAATGAAAAACAAATAAAAAGTATTCAAGATATTTATATTTCAAATGAAAATATAATAAGTTTAATTAATTCATTGTTAAATATTTCAAGAATTGAATCAGGTAGAATCATGATTGATCCAAAACCTACTTATTTAAATGAACTTGTCGATGAAATAGTAGTAGAACTAAAAAATAAAATAGAGAAGAAAGAACAATTATTTAATTTTGATTTTGAAAATAATTTACCTAAAATAAATATTGATCCAAATCTTATAAAGGAGGTATATAAAAATCTTTTAACTAATGCGATAAAATATACTCCCGCAAAAGGTAATATTTCAGTAACTATTAGTAAAATAAAAAATGATATTGTTTCTAAGATAAGTGATAATGGATATGGAATCATGGAAAAAGATAAAAACAGAGTTTTTGAAAAATTTTATAGAGGAGAAAATATTATTGCAATAGAAAAGGACGGAAATGGTCTTGGGTTGTATTTAATAAAACAAATAATTGAAGTTTCAGGCGGAAAAATATGGTTTGAGAGTGAAATTAATAAAGGAACAACTTTTTATTTTAGTTTACCTATTTCAGGAAGTATATCCCAAAAAGGTGAAGCACAAATATCATAATATAACTTATTATTTGTTGAAATATAAAAAATCTATAAAAAAATTAGAGCTATGTTATTATTTTTTAAAATAATTTTCAATAATATCTAAAATTGCCTCATAACCATTTGGTTTAAGGATCTCGATAAAATTATCATTCCTATTATATCTATTATTTACTCCAGCATCCCATATTTTATATTTTTCTCGAAATTTTTTATAAGTTAAACGTTGGCCATTTTCATAAGCCGCAGACTGAAAATTACTGAATGCTTCTTCTATATTTCCACCATTGGCTAAAATCCAAGTTTCTACTCCACCACCACCAAATCCTCCATTTTTTCCTCTTTTGTAGGCATTTTTAGTTTTAAGTATTTGCTTGGTTAAAATTATATTAGCTAAAGCTTGTTCATAAGCCGTTAATCCATAATATTTTTTTATATAATTTAATTTGTCACTAATAGCCTCATGTGTACCATATTCCTGTAAATACGCTCGACTAAAAAAACAAATATCTAAATCTAACGGTTTTTCTAATTTCTGCCCATTAACTGCTGTGATTCCCTTAACTCTAAGTTGATAATAAACCTCGTTTTGCTGATAAAAATATTCTTTTTCAAAAGTCAAAATATTCTCAATCTCATGAGATATTTCTATGACTCGAAAAAAATCTTTAGCTTCTAGTTTCAAACTAAAATCTAAATCAAAATTTTCAAAGGTATTAGTTTTTCTATTAGTAGAACCAATATCAAAAAGTTCAGTATTTACATCTAAATCTACTAAAACCTTTTTAATAGCATTAGTTAGTATTTCTGTTATCTGACAAACATATTTGTTATTTTCAGAAATAGCTGTTGCTAAACTAATTATTTTATCATAAGATTTTTCTTCTTTAGAAGTCGGTATAAAAATTAACTCTTGTCCATCAAACTTCTCCACTCCCGCAAAAGCCTTACGATATTCGTCATACATTTCTGGAGTAAAAATTACTTCTCCTGATTCATTAGTAACTGGCAAATAAAAACCAATCTGAGCAATTTTAATAAATATCTGTTCTAATTGTATTGGTTGGGATAAAATTATACGATCTCGAACAATAATAAAATGAATATCTGTACTTGGAAAACCAGTTCGTAATTCATAATATTGCTCAAAGTTCGTTATATGATATTGTCCGGAATCTTTTAAGACCAATAATATTTCACCATAATCTGGTTTTACTCGACTAACATTAATATTAAATGGTAAGTCGTTAAAATTATAATTTTCCCCTAAAAATTCTTTGGCTACACAACCATTTTTAAGAATATTATCAAAATACTGAATATTTATAGCCCTTATAAAATTATCTGATCCTATTTCTAAAATGGCAGCACCATTAGGTGAATTTTTTTTAGTTGAAAATATAATTTCTCGACTACGTTCGTCAGCAAAAATTTTAGCCAAATTAATTTTTTCTAATAATTGAGTTAAATTATTTAACCCAGCCGGTTCAATATACTTTTCGTAAATCGTATCAAACATTTTCTGTCCATTTTTCTCAAGCCTTTCTATATATTCTTTTAAAGAGTAGTTAGCTGATTGAATATGAATTTTAAGTAAGTCTTGATAAACGACAGAGTTAGAACCATATAAAATTTCAAAGATATCATAAATCTTACCAATTAATGGGGTATCGTTCTCAATAAAAATTTTTTCTATCTTTTGGTAATCCTCATATGGGTGATCAGATTCTAATAATTGAGTAATCAATGGGATCTGTAAACGTTTAATTTCCATTATTGATAAATCATTAATTTTATTAAAAATCTCAAGATAAATCTTAACTTTTGTCGATGGAAGAGAAACGATTTTACTACTATTTTTAATAATAAAATCTTGAATCATAGGAACATACTGATACTGCTCAAAAAGACTAGATAAATCTTCATGAGAAAGATCTTGAATAACTTGATATGAAACTCCACGAGAAGAATCTAATTGAAAATTATCATCAAGATCATATTTTTGAGGCCAATAATTAATAAGATGCAACAACTCCAACATTTTTTTGGGGTTAGTCGATAAATTAAATAATTCTGCAGCTGGTTTAGCTAATTCCATATTAAAATGGAAAGGGGTTTTATTTCTCCCTAAAATTGCCTTATCCGACGTATTAAAAAATTCCATCATTCTGGTTTCTAAATTTTGAGCTTTCCATATATTAGTTTTTTCAGTAAAAATAGCTTCATTAAGGACCATGAATTTACTTACGGAATTACAACCATTTTCTTCAAAATAATTTATTAGTTTTAAAAATTTTTTATGATTTTTAACGCCTAATAACTTTAACCCAATCAAACGAATTTTTTCATTAATTAATTCTAAACCACTTTGTTTATGATTAATTATTAGATATTGTTCAAATGTTTGAAGTCGTGCTGGTCCATGAGAATCTACTTTTAAATGAGGAGTGATTTTATCACTGATTTTTTTTAAAATAAAAATTATTAAATTATTAAATTTATTTTTTATTTTTCCTGGAACATTATCCAAATTGACTGCATTTTGACTGGCTATTAACTCAGCTTTTTTTTTAAACTTAACAATTAATTCAGCAAACTCTTCCTTAGAATAAATTGCTTGAGCATCAACTATGACTTTAGAAATATCATCAGCTGATTTTTTGTTATACTGCTGAAGATACCTGTCAGTTAAAATCCTAAATAGTTGAATAATTACATCTCGAGGTGGTGAGAAAAATTCAAAACCATCGATTATTCTAGATTCTTGAATTAAAGTTTTATCAGATAAATAATAAACCTCAGCAAATCTTATTTCAGTGCCTGATATAGTCTTTGATATTGGTATAACTGAAAATTTTTTTTCTTTTTTTATGTAAATATCTAATTTCCAACGTTTTGTATTTTTTAAAACTGAATATGACAAACTCCATCCATCCCCTACCCAGCTGCCATGAACTTCACATAACACTTTTAATAAATTTTCAACTCGTGCAAAATCTTCATTCAAAACATAAACGTCCACATCTTCATTTTCTCTAATAAACTTACCTAGAATACCAGCAACACCAACGCCACCAAATACCCAATATTTAATACCAGCTTTCGTAAATGCTGGTAATATATCTTTAAAAACAACCAGCAAATTCTGATTAAACTGAGATTCAGTGTTTTTATTTTTATTAATCATATTTTATAACTGGTCTTTATTTATAATTATTCAACTGCCAAAACATTTGACTAACAAACATGGTCGCATAAGATCCAGCCGGTAGAAAAAAAGAGATATTAATTTTTTCTTTACCTTGATAAATCTCGTCGCTAGCTGTTGATAATATAAACATTTTTGTATTAACAATTATACTTCTAGAACAATTTTTATTACTTACTAAAAAATTATCCATATTGATTCTATACCCAGGTGAGGTAAAAATATTTTTTAATTCTGAATTATAATTACTTAATAGAAAAAGTTCTCCAAGTAAAGAAAAATTATTTTTTTTGGATCCCCTTTGTTTTTTTATATAATCATTGAGTCCTTTATTCCATAACCAGCTATTATAAGAAGAAATAAAAAATCTAACCTTTGTAGGATTTATTTGTCTAAAAAAATTTTTAATATTATCTATGATACCAATTTCTTCTAATTTTTTAGCATTTTTATCTAAATTACCAGAAGCTATTAATTGACGATAAGCTTCTTCCCAATTACCTTCAACCATATTTTCCCCAATCATATGAGTATTAAGTTGATTACCGATAACTCCAAATCTCTGACTATCATAATAATTAATAAATGATACTAATTTTTTACTATAAAAATAACTATTAAATCTTTTGGCTTCATCATTTGTTAGATTTCTAATTATTAAATTAAAAACGTTCCCATGTAGTAATGCTATTTTTACTTCTTGTTTGCCATAACCGATAATATTTTCTAATTTAATTAAATAATCTTTTTCAATGTACAATTTATTAAATAATATTAAATCATTCTGTAAAACTATTTTCTTTACTGAAATAGTTTGAAATGTTATACCATCCTCATCTTTTAAACCCTGTGAAGAGACATCTTGATAAGGTAAATTAAAATAATCTGCTATTTTTTCTAGAGCATTAAAAGTTGATAGACCAATTTTTTTTAACAAGAAGTAAGTAAACTGGGACTCCTCTTTGGGTGATAATTCTGGTTCTAAAGAAACTTCTTTAACAATAAAATCTTCAGGAATTGTCTTTAATTTATAATCCGTAGGAATATTATTAGGCGTAGGGAAAAAATTTATCATCCCCAAATTATACTATAAACCCTTAAAATGACAATTTTTAAATAAAAGTCTTTCAAATCTCCTACGCAACAAAAAATGCCCCTAAGGGCAATTTTTTGAAAGCGCGGGAGATCTGGGTCGCTGTTGGAACCATATTACTGATATCCACAAACAAATATCTTGAATAAATATTTAATGATATTATTTCTATTTTTAATTATGGGAGATATTGACCAGTTGGTATATAAAGCTCTTTTTCTTTACTTTTAGTATAAATTAAAAATACAAATAAAAGTATTGCCATACAAATGACTAAAGTTATCATAAAATTTTTTCTCATATTTTTACATTATACCAAAATAATAGTTAAAATATCCTAGAGAAAGTGAGGAGATTCGCCGATACTGCGGCGGGTACTTTTCAATCAGCAAAGCTGATAATGAAAAGTCTTTCGAATCTCCCTCGCAAGACAAGCAGTTGTCTTGCTTCTCTCCGCGCAACAAAAAATGCCCCTAAGGGCAATTTTTTGAAAGCGCGGAGAGAGGGAGATTCGAACTCCCGAGGGCTTTAACACCCTACTCGCTTTCCAAGCGAGCGCACTAGGCCTCTATGCGACCTCTCCCTAGCCCGAGCATAAACTCGGACTGAGCTAAATAAATTTCTAAAAAATAAAAACTTATTTAACTATATACACAGGCAATAATAATAAATGGCCTGTGTAATGAAAAGAACATCTGTGACTATAATACTAGAGATTGTAATTATTACCAAATATAAAAATTACATTGAGCGAAGAATTTTTATACGTTCTTCAACTGGTGGATGAGTTGAAAATAGATTATTTGCTTTTTTTGCAAAATTTCCAGAACCAAGTGGATTTGCTATATATAAGTGTGCGATAGCTGTCGATTGGGTTTGCATTGGTCTACCATATTGACCAATCTTCTCTAAAGCCGAAGCTAAGCCCTCTGGATAGCGTGTAAGAAGTGCACCTGAAGCATCAGCTAAATACTCTCTTTTACGAGATATTGCGAGCTGTATTAAGGTTGCAGCAATAGGAGCAAGGATTGAAACAATGATTCCAATAAGCATAAAAAGTCCATTACCTTCCCTTTCATCATTACGACGCCCACCAAAAAAAGACATCCTAATCATCATATCTGAAACTATGGCAACAAACCCTACTAAAACAACAGCAACGGTTGAAACAAGCATATCTTTATTTCCAATATGACTCATTTCATGAGCAACTACACCTTCTAACTCTGTTTTATTCATAATAGAAAGTAATCCTGTTGTAACAGCTACCACTGAATGATTTTTATCACGACCAGTAGCAAAAGCATTAGGAGATGGATCTTCGATTACGAAAATTTTTGGCATTGGAAGACCTGCTGTAATTGATAAGTTTTCTACGATTGTATAAAAGTCAAAATATTCTTCGCGAGTTGCAGGATGAGCATGAGCCATTGCAAGTGCAATCTTATCTGAATACCAATAACTAACAATATTCATTATTATACTAAAAACAACAAAGAAATATAAAATATTTGGATTTCCATATATTCTAGAAAATACAAAACCAAGGCCAATAACTATGATCAAAAAACCAGTCATTAGTAACCATGTTTTTTCTACATTTTTTGATTGTTGTGTATATAGTGTTGCCATATTTATAACTTATAATAAATTTTATTATAAGTGTTTTTTATTTATTATTATCTTGACTAATCATTTTAAAAGCTTCTTGAACTGTTGTCATAAATTGTGCTGGAAAAATTATAGTTGAATTTTTTTCAACACTAATTTCAGCCATTGTTTGAAGAGTACGTAATTGAAGAGCTACTGGATGTAAAGACATAACGTCAGCTGCTTCACCTAGTTTTACTGCTGATTGAAACTCTCCTTCAGCTGCCACAATCTTAGCTCTACGTTCACGTTCTGCCTCGGCTTCTTTTGCCATAGCTCGTTGCATATTTTCAGGAAGAGCAATATCTTTAATCTCTACTGCTGTAACTTCTACTCCCCAAGGTTCAGTATGAGTATCAATAACATTTTTTATTTGTTCATTTATAGTACTTGTTTGAGAAAGTAATTGATCTAGTTGAAATTGTCCAACTACATTTCTTACCGTTGTCTGACTTATTTGATTAACGGCTTTTCTAACATCTTCTATACTAACGATTGCTTTCATAGGGTCAACGATATGATAATAAGCTACAGCAGCAATATCAATAGAAACATTATCTTTAGTAATTATTTTTTGAGAAGGTATATCCATAGTAACAGTTCGAAGCATAACTTTATACATCTGTTCAAAAATTGGAATAACTAAAATAAGTCCTGGTCCACGAATACTAGTTGCCCTACCTAAAAAGAAAATAACTCCACGCTCATATTCCTTTACTACCTTAAGAGAAACAATGAGTAAAAGAATAATTAATATGATTATAATTGTTGTAATATCCATAAAATTTAATTAGAATTTAACTTCTACTGGATTCTTTTCAATACTGTCTTGCTCTAATTCAAAGAAATCTTTTTTAATAAAATTAAACATTGAAGCAATAATATTTCCGGGGAACATTTGAATACCGGAATTTAAAGCGAGAACATTACTATTGTAAAATCTGCGAGAAGCCATTATTTTATTTTCAGTATCTGAAAGTTCTTGTTGAAGAGCAATAAAATTTGTGTTTGCTTTTAATTCTGGATAGGCTTCTGAAATTGCAAAAAGAGATTTAAGGGTACCTGATAGTTGATTTTCTGCTTCCCCTTTTTCAGATGGAGTTCCAGCTTGCATTGCCTTTGAACGAGCTTCTGTAATTTTTTCAAAAGTAGCTGATTCATGAGTTGCATAACCTTTTACAGTATTAACCAAGTTAGGAATCAAATCATAACGGCGCTTAAGTTGTACATCAATATCTGCCCAGGCTTCTTCAACTCTTGTACGTAGAGTTACAAAACTATTAAATTTAAAAATCAAAAATAAAACAAAAGCAACAACAACAGCTAAAATAATATATAGTATAGACATAATTTTTGTAATTAATGCTAATTAAAACGACTTAATAATGGATCAAATAACCCTTGTATTATATCAAAAAATCCACTATATATCTAGTGGATTTTTTGATATAAAAATAAAGAATAAGTCTTATTTTTTCTGTGTATTATTAACCATTACTAGCAATGGACTTGCCAAAAAGATTGATGAATATGTTCCAAAAAACATTCCAGCAGTTAGCATCATTGCAAAGACTTTTGTACTTGTTGGTCCAAAGAAAACAAGAGCAAGAAGTGTAATTATAACAGTAGAAGATGTAGTTATTGAACGTGTATAAACTTGATTCAAACTTCTTCCGACTGTTTCTTCAAAAGTTTTAAAATGACCAACACGAATATTTTCACGAATACGATCAAAGACAACAATTGTATCTGAAACTGAAAGACCAAGAATTGTAAGGACCGCTACCACAAATAAAGTATCAACTTCTACACCATATATACTACTTAGAACAGCAAATACTCCAACAGGAATTAATATATCGTGTACTAAAGTTACTATTGCTATCAAACCGTATTTCCAAGATGAAACTGGTTTGGAAACTTTACGAAATGAAAAGGCAATGTAAAAAATAATTCCTAGAGCTACAAGAATAAATGACAAAATTGATTTACGAACAAGTTCAGCTCCAACAGAGGGACCGATAGAAGTAAAACTCTTTTCTGTGGCATCAGTTCCTAATACAGTCATAACAGACGCACGTTCTTTTTCATCAAGTGCACGAGTTTTAATACTATAACCAGTTACTCCTATTGGTTGAACAATTATTTCTCCTAATGAAAGTGATTTTATTTCATCTTCAACAACTTTTTGATCTGGACGTGCTGTATTAAATTCTACTTCAGTAAGAGAACCTCCTTTAAAATCTATACCAAGTTTTAATCCCCAAAACCCTACTGCAGATAAAGACAAGAAAACAAGAACAGCAGAAATTATAACGAATATTTTTTTATTTTTTATTACAAACATAAATTTTATTTTTGATGACTAGCATTACTAAACCCCGACCCGAATAAAAAGTTGGTAAATTTATTTCTTTTATTAATATTAAGAGTATATAGGAATATTCTTGTAATAAAGATTGCTGAGATCATTGAGACTAATACACCAATTAAGAATACTAATGCGAAACCTTGAATTAGAGTTGTTCCAAACCAGAACAAAATAATAGCAGTAATAATACTTGAGGTATTTGAGTCACGAACTGAAAGCCATGCTCTCTTGAACCCATTATGTATGGCTTCAGAAATAATAGAACCTGCACGAAGTTCTTCTTTTATACGTTCAAAAATAAGAACATTCGCATCAACAGCAATACCTATAGAAATAATAAATCCAGCAATACCAGCTGCAGTAAGAGTTACTGGCAAAAGTTTAAATATTGCTAACATTAAAGATACATAAATAGAAAGGGCGATAACTGCAATTAAACCTGGTAGTCTGTACCATACAATAAGGAAAAGTGCGATTAATAAAAATCCTATAATAGCAGCTTTTACTCCAGCAGATGTTGCTTGTTCTCCTAATGATGGACCGATTGTTTGAGTAGAAACAAGAGTTATTGGAACAGGAAGAGCTCCAGAATTTAAACGTCCTACAAGTAATTTAGCTTCTTGAGCTTTGAAATTACCTGAGATTTGAGCTTTACCACCTGTTATTGCTTCATTAACTGTTGGTATTGAGATAGGTTGACCATCTAAGAAAATTGCAACAGATTTACCAATATTTTCTTTAGTAATTTTTTCAAATAAAGCTGAACCTTCTGGATTAAATTGTAATCCTACTACAGGCTCACCTGTTGTCTGATTAAATTCAAGAGTTGCTTTATCAAGGAAACGTCCAGTTAAATCTGTTGCTACGTATTGAGAATTTATATCAATAGTAGCATTACCTTTAGCATCAACTGTAGCTTCTTTTTTAACATTCTTATCTGGATTTTCTGTTCGGAAATCAAGCATTGGAGTTTGACCAATCATTTCAATAGCTTTACTTACATCTGTTACTCCTGGTAGATCAACAATTAGACGATGTTCGCCTTGATTTGAAAATCCCCCATCTTGAATTTGTATACTTGGTTCTGAAACTCCAAATATATTTACACGTCTTTCAATAACATCCTTAAGAGAATTCATTGAATTATTAATCTCAGTACTATCAACTTTTGAAACATCAGCCTGATATACCAAATGTGTACCACCTGAAAGATCAAGACCTAATTTAAAAGGATGAGTTTCTAAGAAACCTGATGCGGCTTTATCAGGAGATTTAGTCCTACTAGCCATTTCTGATTTATAAACAAAGAAACCAACCCCCACACCTAATAAGAGAATGATTAATGCTGTAATTCTTGTTTTTGCCATAATAGGCATATTTTATAGCCTTTTATCCTAAATAGCAAGTCTTAAAAAGAGTTTTAATTTATATCTATAAAAAACCTAAAAATAAGGCTATTATTAAAATACAACCCAAAATAATGCGATACCAACCAAATATTTTAAATGTGTGTTTTCTTATGTATTCCAAAAACCACTTTATAACAAAAATAGCAACAACAAAAGAAATAATAAATCCTAATGAGATTGTTCCCCATTCTGAAGAAGAAAAAGAAAATCCAGTTTTATATACTTCATAAAGTGTCGCTGAAAGCATAGTTGGAACAGCAAGTAAAAAAGAAAATTCAGTGATGAGTTCCCTTCCTAAACCAAGTGCTCTACCTGAAATAATTACAGCTCCTGAACGTGATACACCTGGTATAACAGCCAAGGCTTGAGCAATACCTAAAGTTATAAGTTGTTTGAAAGTTAAATCTTCTAATTTAATTTTTTCACTTTGTGTTTGATCCCGTTTACTTTGATAATTTTCAAAAAGAATAATAATTATTCCTCCAATAAGTAATGCGAGAGCTTCAACCCATATATTACCGAGTAAGAAAGATTTAATAAGTTTATATAAAATAAATCCAATAATTCCAGTAGGAATGAAAGCAATAATTAAATTTCTAATATACAACCATGAAGAAAAAACTTTCTTTGCATAAAGAATAACAACAGCTAAAATTGCCCCTAATTGAATAATTATTTCAAAACTTTTTATGAATTCAGATGAGGGTACAGAAAGAACAACTCGTGCTATATCCATATGTGCAGTAGATGAAATTGGAAGAAATTCAGTTAAACCTTCAATGATACTTATAATTATTGTATGTATTACATTCATATTTTTTTAAAAATTTCTATAAAGATTAAACCTATACTAATACCAATAACAAGACCTCCTAGTACATCAATAGGATAATGTACTCCAATTATCATTCTAGATATAGCAACTAGAATAGTAAAAATAAAGAAAACAATTCCAAGTCTATAATCTATATTCCAAGCAATAACTGATATAGCAGAAATTACAGTCACATGAGATGAGGGGAAAGAGAAACCTTTCTCCATAAACAAAGGAGTTAATTTCAATTCTACAAAAGGACGAGGAATCTTTGAAAGAATTTTTATTATATATGATGAAACAAAAGCAAATGCTCCTGCACCTAAAATCAACATTATATTAAAAACATCACGTCTAACTATATAAGATATAATAATCGTTAAAAAAACAAGAACATAGATAAGGGTATTTGATATAAAAAGTGCAGACCAAGCAATAGTAGGGTTTGTAGATAAGGAAAAGAAAAAGTTAAACAAAGCAGTATTCATATAATTAAAATTTAGATTTTTGTTTAGCTATTAAAAGTACGTTTTTAAGAAGCATCGCTACTGTTACAGGTCCAACTCCACCAGGAGAAGGAGTTACAAATGAAGCTATTCCTTCAACTGATTCTAAATTAACATCACCATGAATAGCACCTCCCTCCTCAGAGGTACCTGCATCAATTATAACAACACCATTCTTGATCATATCGCCTGTAATAAAATTATCTTTACCAATTCCAGAAATAATAATGTCAGCATTTTTTAATAATTCATTTGCATTTAAAGTATTAGAATTTATTGTTTCGACAGTAAGATCTCTTGAACGTAATAAATGAGTAACAGGAAGACCAACTAGCTGGCCTTGACCAAGGACTACTATTTTTTTATCGGCTAAATTAATATTTAAAGAATCTAAAATGTCCACACATGCAAGTGCTGTTGGGCAACCTAAAATACCAGTATTATTATAAAAATCATTACTTGCATCTCTGCCGAGACAATCAACATCAAGTGATGGTAGTATCGAATCAAGAACAATAGATTGATTAATAGAATTTGGTAAAGGTAATTGCACTATTATTCCACACATATGAGGAACTCTATTTAAATTTTCTATTTCTTCAACGATCTCTTCAATTCTAACAGTTTCGGGAAATTCTATCCTACGAAATTTAATACCTATAGATTGAGCATTTTTTGCTTTTATATCTACATATTTAGATGAAACTTTATTATCACCCACTAAAATATCACAAAAAATAGGAGTAAAAGGCAAAGTCATTACTTCTTTTTCTAATTCTGTTAGAATATCATTTTTTATTTTTCTTCCATCAATAATTTGTGTCATGTATTTTTTACATTAAATTCCTAAAAATTCATTTCTCATATCATCTCTATGTGCTACACGTCTATATCTATTCATTCCCATTAAAATACCAAGACCAATAAATTCTGTTAATAGGTGTGAACCTCCATAACTCATAAAAGGTAATGTAATTCCAGTAACTGGCATAATACCAAGGTTCATTCCTATATTTATTATAAAATGACTCATAATATATATAGCAAGACCTACTCCATAAAGCATTTCAAAATTTGTTAATCCAAGAAGTGCTATATGTAAAATTCGCCAAATAATTAGACCGAGCAAAAAGAATAAAATTATTACTCCAACAAACCCCCACTCTTCAGCATATGCTGCAAAAATAAAATCAGTTTGATATTCTGGAAGAAATTTTAATCTAGATTGAGTTCCAAAACCAACTCCCTTTCCAAATATTTGACCACTGCCAACTGCAATTGTAGATTGATAAACATTATATCCTGAACCATGAAGATTAGAAAGTGGTTGAACAAAATTTATAATACGTTCTTTTTGATAAGTGTGAAAAACAAAACCCCAAAGTAATCCAAAAACAATAACTCCCATTCCAATGACAAAGAGTAAATGTCTCTTAGAAATTCCAGACACAAGGATCATACCAAACCAAATAATAAATATAATAATAGCACTACCAAAGTCTGGTTGAAAAAAAACGAGTAAAAAAGGAATAAGGGCATAAATCCCAGAAATAAAAATATGTTTAAAATTCTCAATCTCTACATGACGACGAGAAAAATATTTAGCTAGCATTAAAATGACAACCAACTTCATCATGTCTGATGGTTGAAAAGAAAACCCCCATAAAGAAAACCAACTTTGAGCACCATTAGATGTATGCCCAGCAAAAAATAACAATAAAAGTAATACGGAAAAAACACTAAAAAGAACAACAAGCACATCAGTTCTTTTTAAAAATCTAAAATCAATAAAAGAAAAAGTAAATAAAACAACAAAAGAAATAGCTATCCAAACTAATTGATGACTAAAATATGGAGTTTCTTCTGTAAAAGATTTCATTGTCACTAAACCAAAAGATAATACTGGTATAATAAATATAACCAATAACCAATCGATTCCAGCTGACATTTTACCTATAAAATTTTTTGATTCTAACATACGAATATTTACGAGTTATCAGTAAAACTACAGTCTTATCAACTAAAATTTTGTGGTAAACGGATTAATCTGTGTAAAAATATCTTGAGTAACAAATTCACCTGAAAGTGCTTCTGGCCATGTAAAATACACAGTTGTATTGGAATTACTCAATAGACCATCTTTGTGTGTTTTAGAAGCATTTATAGCATTATGCTTGGCATCATATAAGATAGCTACAACATCAAATTCTGGTAAATTATATACTGAATCATTATTTATACGAGCAGATAAACTAGGATTATTTATATCATTACCTTTTATTATATTATCAACACGAATAGGAAGAGTATATAAAGTAGATTCTTTTTTAACCCAAATAAATGGTGGTATAAAATTGAAAGTAACACTTTTAATTTTATTTTGCCCAGAATCAAAACGTGACTCAAAAATAGCAAGCTGTCTATTTGGTGGTATATATGTAGTTCCAACTTTATGTCCAATCAATAAATTATTTGTGTCATATACTTTAAATTCATAAGAAATTGAAGATACTGCAGCATTTTGATTTTGATTCTCTACAAGAGCAATAAGATTATAACTATTTCCAACTACATGAAAGGCTCTACTCCAAAGTATATTTGGTTCAGCAACATCGGCAGAACAATAAAGATTACATGAACCGCCGCAATCAATACCTCTCTCGTCTCCATTTTGTTTATTATCAAAACAGGTTGGTTTTTTAATAAGAGAAGGATAAATAAAAGCAAACACTATTAATGAAATAAAAATAAGTATACCTAAAATGTATTGAATTTTTCTACGTGATGCCCATGACATATATGTATACTATAGCAAAAATATGTCTAAATGGCGATAAATTAATATAAATAAAAAATCCTCATTATTCTATATAGAATAATGAGGATTTTTAATATTATATTAAATCAATTATTTTAAAGATTTAATTTGTTCATCGAAGAAAAACAAGTTACCAAGGAACCGAGAATTCATTTTTACAATTCCGTAACCAACTTTCAGATCTTTTAAATAATAAAAATCAAACGTATATGAATTAAAATCATATACTTTTAGTTTTGTATTTTTATTAGTTTTAATATTTGTCGTATAAAAAAACATTGATGATACCGGCCTAGTGCTTTGGATCGTATCAAAACAAATTTGTAAATATCCTTTACCCAAATCGTCCACAACTGTTAATTCATAAAACTTTCTATAATGTCTCTCAATATAAATATTTTTTTGCTTATATTTATATTCAGCGGCCGAAAGAATTTTTAAAAATTCAGATGTTTCTTTTTGTGTAAAAATAATTGCATGTTCAGGAAAAATTTTTTTCGAAGATAATTCTTTTACTGAAAATTTTTTAGTAAATTTCTCTTTTTCTTGATCTTTTTTACAAAGGTAAGCTACAACTGAAAGTAAAAAGAGAGAAAGGATAACAAATTTGTAATTTTTCATACATTTGATTTTTTAGAGTTTATAAATTGTTTTTGGAAATTATCACACAAACCAGAATCCTAGTTATTGTGATAATTCCCAAA
>Ga0302292_1001151_pt1 | contig 17408 bp, 20 predicted proteins | sample III_Fen_N2_1_FD_194553 | JGI IMG/M metagenome (GOLD analysis project Ga0302292, IMG submission 194553) | Peat permafrost microbial communities from Stordalen Mire near Abisko, Sweden - III_Fen_N2_1 | ecosystem: Environmental > Terrestrial > Soil > Wetlands > Permafrost | place: Sweden: Abisko...
TTTTTCACCTACCAACTCGCCTTTCGACATGCTCATAAGGTCAGTGTTTTGGTAATATTTCTGGTCAATATCCAGATCCGAACCAAGTTCATATACTTTGAAGTGCTGAGGAGTGATTGTATCGCCATAAACTTCCCTGTATACAAGAGAAAGCACCAGAGAATCAATTTGCGGCTTAATCGAAATCTTTTTTAAGGAATCGGGATAGCCACTTAAACGAAACTGACAAGCAAAATCTGCCGTAGTTTTCCCAAATAGAGGGTCGTTGAATGTTCCTAGTAAATTGAACCCCGCCTCATCAGTTCGCTGATTTCCGTCGGTAAACGTATAAGCCATTATATTCTTTTCGGAGTGATTCCGGACCTTAACCAAATCGCCCGGAAACAGCAGATCTTTTCCCAAGTCGTTGATATCACTTTTGCATCCCCAAAATATCACTACCATTCCCACAAATCCGATTACGAATTTGTATTTTTTTGCTAGTTCTGTTTTCACCAATGAATTGTTTTAAATTTATTAAACCTATCTCTTACAGCACTTTATCATAAAGGTCATTGCAAGCATCGATATAGGTATGTTCTGGTTGGTAATCTAAAAATAATTTTTCAGAAGACTGAATAAATTCTGTTATTTCACTGTTAATTTTCGGGCTTCCCTGAGTAACTGCATCCGAATACTGAATGGCCATTTTGCTCAAATTAACATAGCTAGGATCATCAACCAATTCGGTGTCGTCATTCGTAATATTATTCATTTTTAGTTTAGTCCGGAAAGTTGCATCCAATGGTTTTTTAAAATCATCGTTATAAACAGAATAAACCACTTTTGAATTTACAAACAAGGGATCGTCGTTGTAAGCCTTCTTGATGTATAGGGGTACAAGTGAAGTCAGCCAGCCTTGACAATGAATCAGATCGGGAGCCCACCGAAGTTTAATTACAGTTTCGAGAACCCCACGGGCAAAGAAAATGGCTCTTTCGTCGTTGTCAGCGAATTCATTTCCTTTTGAATCTTTAAAAATATGCTTCCGCTGAAAATAATCTTCATTATCAATAAAATATACCTGCATTCGAGCTGATTGAATGGAAGCTACCTTAATAATCAGTGGGTGGTCGGTGTCGTCAATAATCAAATTCATACCCGATAATCGGATCACTTCGTGTAGTTGGTTCCGACGTTCATTCACACTACCATACCTTGGCATAAAAGTCCGGATTTCCTTTCCTCTCTCCTGAATTCCCTGTGGGAGGTATCTGGATTTCTTCGACATTTCTGTCTCTGGAAGATAAGGGGTAATTTCTGATGAAATAAATAAGACTTTCTTCTTTTCCATTTATATCGCCTAAGTTAATTGCGCAAAATTAGTAAAATATCGGCAATATTCAATTCCCGTGGTTTTCAGAGACCTTAAAAATCCTTAAGATATAACTATGATATGTTAAAGTTACCAAATATGACTTGAGATTTTTAACCTTGTTAAAACCCTAATATTTCTTTGCCTTTTAAATTCACAAGACACATCCATCGTTAAACTTTCAATTTTCCAAATTTCAATCAGAGGATATCGTGTTGAATTATTTATTTACTTTGCCTCCTCATTTTTACATGAAAATGCAGGTAATAAAATACATTAGTGATCTTCAGACAATACTGAACATCAAACGGGGTGAAGGATTGAAAATTGGATTTGTTCCTACTATGGGAGCATTACATGAAGGACACCTTTCGTTGGTAAAGTTAGCAGGTGAACAGGTCGGCTTCGTGGTTGTCAGTATTTTCGTGAACCCAACTCAGTTTAACGACAAAACGGACCTTGACCGTTACCCTCGTGATCTTCAGAAAGATGTCGATTTACTTACTGCCAGCGCTTGTCAGCTAATTTTTGCTCCCGAACCTGAAGAAATTTATCCTGAACCTGATACCCGCCAATTCAACTTTGGACAACTCGAACTGGTAATGGAAGGAAAATTCAGACCCGGACATTTCAACGGAGTAGCACAAGTGGTGAGCCGATTGTTTGACATCGTTCAGCCCGATAAAGCTTTTTTTGGCCAAAAAGATTTTCAGCAATTGGCCATCATTAAAGAAATGGTTCGAAAATTGAATCTGGATGTCCAGATTGTCTCCTGCCCGATTATCCGTGAAACTGATGGGTTGGCAATGAGCTCACGGAATATGCTACTTAGCCCGACTCAACGAAAGAACGCTGTGCATATTTCGGCTACTTTATTTGAAGCGACTAACAAAACCAGCGAATTATCCGTAGAAGAACTTTGTCAATGGGTAATAAAATGCATCAACGAAAACGAATTCCTAAACACGGAGTACTTCGAAATTGTTAATGAGACCACTCTAATGCCCGTGAAAAACTGGAATGAAAATTGCAGGAAAATTGGGTGCATTGCTGTTCATTGTGGGAAAATCAGGTTGATAGACAACATAGAATTTAAAAGATGAAAATGATTATTGAAGTTTGTAAATCGAAAATACATAAGGTTACTGTAACTGAAGCCAATTTACAGTATGTTGGAAGTATTACCATTGACCAGGACTTGATGGATGCTGCCAATTTGATTGAAAACGAGAAAGTTCAGGTAGTGAATATCAATAACGGAGAGCGGCTCGACACCTATGTGATTCGCGGAGAACGCGGCACTGGAGTGATTTGTATGAATGGTCCTGCTGCACGAAAAGCAGCTGTTGGCGATGTGGTAATCATCATGTCTTACGCGCAAATGGACTTCGAAGAAGCAAAAACCTTTAAGCCATGGCTGGTTTTTCCTGATACCGAAACCAACAAATTGATCTAATATTGCCAAGGGAAAGGCATAAAAAACCTCATTGCTTTTATTAGCGGTGAGGTTTTGTTATTTTTACAGAAATACTTTTATGAGATGACACTATCAGAAATTATTCAGACCAAAATATTTACAGAGGTACAGCAATTCATTCCCGTGCTGAACCGATGGAAACAAGCTGGTGAGACTTTGGTTTTCACCAACGGTTGTTTCGATTTGGTACATCGCGGACACATTGACTCGCTGGCCAAAGCAGCTGATTTAGGCAACCGGTTAATCGTTGGATTAAATTCGGATGTTTCAGTAAAGCTACTAAAAGGCGAAAATCGTCCACTAATAGATCAGCAATCGCGGGCAATTCTTTTAGCTTCGTTACTGATGGTCGACGCCGTGGTTCTGTTTGATGAAAAAACTCCCTATGAATTGATTCGGAGCATTGTTCCGGATGTTTTGGTTAAAGGAACAGAATACCAGATTGAAGAAATTGCCGGATTCGACATCGTTTTAGCTGCCGGAGGAAGAGTTGAACGAATTGAACTGACTGAAGGTTTTTCGACAACCGATCTTATTCAAAAAATAAAAAACAAGTATTAATAATAGATAATTATCAATCACCGAATGGCCAAAGTAAAAACCAGCTTTTTCTGTCAGAATTGCGGAGCGCAATCGCCCAAATGGGTTGGAAAGTGCAATTCGTGTGGCGAATGGAACACATTCGTTGAAGAAATTGTTGAGCGCGAAAGTTCAAGCGTCGCTTCATTTCTAACCGGAACTGGCAATCAACCCAAGCTCTTGCACGAGGTTTCGTCGGAAAATACGGAACGGATTGACACCTGCAATCAGGAGCTCAACCGTGTTTTGGGTGGTGGATTGGTTCCCGGCTCGATGGTACTCATCGGTGGAGAACCCGGTATTGGCAAATCAACTTTGGTTTTGCAGCTCGCTTTGGATTTGAAGAACAAAAAAATCCTTTACGTCTCAGGAGAAGAAAGCATTCAGCAAATTAAAATACGAGCACAGCGCCTTCAGAAAGAAAACCAAAACTGCTACTTTTTGAGCGAAACTTCGCTCGAACACATTCTGGCACAAAGCAAACAGGTTGTTCCTGAATTGCTGATTATCGATTCCATCCAGACGGTTTCAACCGAGTCGATCGAGTCATCACCCGGGTCAGTCGGGCAAATCCGCGAATGCACCAGCGGAATTCTGAAATACGCCAAAGAAAATAATGTTCCTGTGATTCTGATCGGACATATCACCAAAGAAGGATCACTTGCCGGACCGAAAGTGCTGGAGCACATTGTGGACACAGTGCTTCAGTTTGAAGGCGAAAACCAATACATGTATCGTATTTTGCGAGCCATCAAAAACCGTTTCGGATCAACCTCTGAACTCGGCATTTTCGAGATGGGAAATTCAGGCTTGCGCGAAGTTTCGAACCCATCAGAATTGCTGATCAACCGGGCTCACGAAGGCCTGAGCGGGACAGCAATCGCAGCCGCCATCGAAGGCATTCGTCCTTTGCTAATCGAAATTCAGGCTCTGGTGAGCACCGCAGCTTATGGGACACCGCAACGCTCGTCAACCGGATTCGATTTACGTCGGCTCAATATGTTACTGGCAGTTCTGGAAAAACGGGCAGGATTTAAACTGGCGACTAAAGATGTTTTCCTGAATATTGCCGGCGGTATTAAAGTGGACGATCCGGCCATCGACTTAACGGTAATCACTGCGATTCTTTCATCAAATTTCGATTTGCCAATTCGGAAGAACGTCTGTTTTGCAGGTGAAATAGGACTTTCAGGAGAAATTCGTGCAGTGAACCGATTGGAACAGCGTATTGCCGAAGCCGAAAAACTGGGTTTCGACAGCATCTTTATTCCTAAAGCCGGAAAGGGAATTAACCTTCAAAAATTTAAAATTGAGATTTTACAATTCGACCGTGTGGAATTGTTTTTCAGGCATGTATTTCGAAAGAATAGCTAAAAATCGAGTAATAAATTACCAGTCGACTTCATCCTTTTTCATTTCAAACTGAATCTTAGATAGAATATCTTTCATTTCAGATTCAGTCTTGCAGATCAGATTGTAAATAATTTGGTTTGGTTTGGCTTCCGCCTTGGCAGTTGCCTTTGTGATTTTAACTCCACTTGGACCGTGGTTCATAACCCAAACCGGATCAGCCAGATTTTTGTAATTTTCTTTTTTATCGAAGTAATCCTGAAATGAAAATTTCGTTTCTGAAGAGTATTCACTCACATTAGTAGTGATGGTTATGTCGATAATTTCTGACTTGTATCGTCCGTCTTTGAACGAAACTTTAACTGTAAAATTGGGATACCATACCACATTGCTTTCCGAAATCTGGATAGATCCTTTAGCAATAATTTTACCTGAAACCCGATCATCCATTAATAAAGGATTGCTTTCTGAAATAAATTCTTTGGCAAACCATTCTCTGGCCGAACTGTAAAGCTTATCGAAAGATTTTCCCGGTATTTCTACTACTTCTGAGAATCCTTGTGAAAATGAGTAAAATGGAATAATAAAAAGCAGAATCAATAGTGTTTTCATGGCAGGTCTTTTCTTAAATCGTTTTGTTTCCTAAAGTTTTCGGTGACAATCGAAGTTAAGGAATAATATGTAATCTAATATGGAAATTGCAAAAAAAGCTGAGGCCCCTGACCATCAGCTTTTAAACAGTTACACGGTTTCGAACATGGCAGCGTTGAAACCAGTGAAGCCACGGATTTTGGCTCTTACCAGAAAGCTTCTCGTTGCAGGCAGGTCTTCTGGCTCTCCCAATTTTTGCCAACCTTCCCATCCTGAGTATCAGAACAGTGTTTATTCTTGGCAAAACCTCCTTGCGGATAAAGGATTACAGCTGCGGGGACAGCTCCTGAATCGAACAGGAGTCCCCCTTATTTCCGAAAAACGGAAACCAACAACGCGATTGGAATGATAGAATAAAAAGTGCCCGATAATAGTTTTCAAAAGCTAATAACCTCGGAAGTTTTGCCTTAGACAAATTACCGCGGAGGCGAAGTTAATTTGTAATTTTTTCAGATTATCTTTGAGGCTGAAATTAACGGAATAGATAATGAAACAATTCATTGTAATCTTGCTGTTTGCGGCTATGCTTTCTGGACTTTCATCTTGTTACAATACGTCTATCGAAAAGCCCGACAAACTCATCAAAAAAGATAAATTCGTAAAAATGATGGTCGATATTTACCTGGTTCAGGGAATTCATATTGATTTAAAAGTTGATTCTATCCGCAAAAAACTTACGCAAACCGATCTGTATTATTCTGTGCTGAAAAAATATGATGTGCCCGATACTGTCTTTATCCGTTCGCTGATTTACTATTCGAGCTATCCAAAGGAATATGAGAAAATGCATATTCAGATTATGGATCAACTGAAAGAAGCTGAACTACAATACAAGCCCAAAGAAAACCTCGATGCGCCTGCAAAAAAATGAAAAAATTTGCAGCCAATTATGTGATCTCTGATTCAGGAGAATTACTAAAAAACGGAATTATACTTGCCGAGGACGAGGGTTCGGTACTGGAATACATCGATACAGAAGGCGATCTTCAGGAAATAGCTAGGCTCGAATTTCACAACGGAATTCTTCTGGGAGGTTTCACCTTCGTAAAAGTCCGTGAGGCTGTGCCAATGATGGATTTCGATTCGCGTTTCAGTTCAATAATTTTGCCCGAAATTTCAGGAATGAATGAAATCTCAATCCTAAAGTGGCTGGATATTTGCAAAAAAATTCCGGCACTTTTTCCTGATATGATGATTACTAAAATTATGAGGGGAATTACCGATATTCTGTGCACGGATGGTGGGTTCAGGAAAGAAGATACACCCGGAATTTATCTTTTAACTGGCAGCGATTTAATTGTCTTAAAACTCACCACAAATTGCAGGATTAAACGAATTCTATAAATCAAGTTTTACTTTTTACTTTGAATTTATGTCAACTTTTCTATTCGATCAAATCATATTCGGACCTGTAAAGAGCCGCCGACTTGGAGTTTCATTGGGTGTAAACCTTTTGCCTACCGACAGTAAAGTGTGTTCGTTCGACTGTATATACTGTGAATGTGGCTGGACGCCCCGAAAACGAGCACAAAAAGCTGTTTTGCCAACACGCGAAATGGTAAGGCAAAAGATGGAAGAAAAGCTTACTGAAATGGTTGAAAGCAATGAATTACCCGATGTAATTACTTTTGCCGGAAATGGAGAACCGACCTTGCATCCTGAATTTGAAGGTATTATTGACGACACCATCGAACTTCGCAACCGACATACCCCCAATGCGAGGATCGCTGTTTTATCGAATGCTACCATGTTAAACAAACCGACTGTTATCAGGGCTTTGCTGAAAGTGGAGGACAACATTCAGAAACTGGATTCAGGCATTGAAGAAACGATCAGGAAAATTGATTGCCCCGCTTCCAATTATAATTTGAAAACAGTTGTCGAAAATCTAAAATCATTCAACGGGAAAGTGATTATTCAGACCTTATTTTTAAGAGGGAATTTTAAAGGTGAAATCATCGACAACACGACCGATGCTGAAATTGCTGAATGGCTGAAATTGGTTGCTGAAATTAAACCGTCGCAGGTGATGATTTATACGGTCGACCGCGATACGCCAGCGGCAGGGCTCGAAAAAGTAAAGCTAAACGAACTTGAAAAGATTGCTTTGCGTGCCCGTGCAATTGGGTTTGAAGTAAAAGTTTCAGGATAAAAACGTATTAGGTATTCGCAGTTTTCAGTTTTCAGTAAAACGGGAAAAACCAACCATTTTTTATTACTTTTCGCAGCTAAACTAAAAAATCTCGATTTCATGTCAAACCTTCAGATCTTTAAGAAATACCCCCGCATATTTTGGCTATCTAATCTAATCGAGTTAATCGAACGCTACGCCTGGTATGGTTTTTACATGGGCTTCGGCCTGTTTTTAGTAGGTTCAAAAGAAACCGGCGCGATGGGATTTTCCCCTGTCGAAAAAGGAACTATCATGGGAACAGGCTCCATGTTGTTGTATTTTTTACCTATTCTCACCGGAGCTATTGCCGATAAAATTGGGTACAAAAAGGTATTGTTAATGGCTTTCCTGATTTACGCCTCCGGGTTTTATATGATCCAGCATTTCAGTAGTTTCGAAATGGTGTTCATATCCTTTATCTGGATTTGCGTTGGTGGAGCGTTTTTCAAACCAATTATATCGGCCATGATTTCGAAAACCACCAATCCTGAAACCGCCTCGATTGGGTTCGGTATTTTTTATATGATGGTAAACATTGGAGGATTTATTGGCCCTTTTGTTGCCGGAATCGTTTTAGGCAAAGGCTGGAATTTCGTATTTATCCTTTCGATTGTAGCTATTGCCATAAATTTTCTGGTTACCCTGCTCTTCTTTAAAGAGCCAGAACAGGAAAAAACAAGCACTCCTCTGCTCCAATCCCTTACCCAACCATTCAAAAATATATATACTACATTGATTAACTGGCGTTACACCATGTTCCTTGTCATTATGTCAATTTTCTGGGCGGCTTTCAACCAGATATACTACACTTTTCCAAATTTCGTTGAAGACTGGGTCAATACAGCTACTCTTTATCAAGGAATTCATTCTGTTTTTCCTTCGTTCGCCGAATTAATAGGAACACCTTCAGGCACCATTTCGGCTGTAACATTGAGCAGCATGGACTCGTTTTTCATCATTGCTTTCCAAATTGGGGTATCAGCTTTTGTCATGCGGTTTAAACCTTTAAATGCAATGATGGGCGGAATTTTTGTATTATCAATAGGGCTTTTCCTGATGTTTGGTGTACAAAGTGGATGGATTGTGCTGTTTGGATTGCTCATTTTTGGCTTGGGCGAAATGGGCAGTTCGCCAAAGTATACCGAATATGTTGGAAGCATTGCTCCACCTAACAAGAAAGCTTTATATATGGGATCATCGTTTTTGGCCATTGCGTTGGGTCATCAAATTGCTGGTTATCTTTCGGGAGCACCTTACGAAAAAATTGCTGATAAGCTTTTTCTTCTGAAGGAGGAAGTACTCAAACGCGGTTTATCGGTACCTGAAATAAGCGACAATTTTACCAAAACTGATTATTTTAATGAAGCAGCCCGACAAATGAACTTCAATCAGCAGCAGTTAACCGATTTTCTCTGGAATGGATATCATCCGCAATCCATCTGGATTATTTTCAGTTCCATAGCTTTAAGTGCTGTAGTTCTCTTATTTTTGTATGATAAGTTTATCGTTCCAACAAAAAACCATTAACCAGAGGTTGTTTCAGACATCATTCTGAAATAAGTTTTGGATGACAAGTCAAGCGATTTTTTATCTTTATCAGCATGCTCGCAATGGATATACGCTAAATTGAACATGAAAAAACTCTTCATCATAATTTGCCTGATATTGCCAATCATTCAGCTCGAAGCGCAAACGTTTCAAAACTTTGCCTCGTCGTACAAGAAATTGAATGATACCCATGAAGGAGAACTCAACTTTAGATTCGAAAGCCTTGGATTTTTTCAGAACAACGAATACCTGGGGAATTTTGTCGACGGCTATACCCTGACCGGAGCAATGATGCGACCCAAACTCAGCTATTCGCCGTTTGCCGGACTTTATCTGGAAGCAGGGGCTAATCTGGTTAAATACAATGGAAGAGATCAAATAGCAAATGCCTTGCCATGGTACTCTGCCCGCTACCGGTTTTCTGAACATTTCTCTGTCGTTACCGGAAACCTCGATCAAAATAACTTGCACAATCTGCCCGAACAACTTTGGGAACCCGAACGAACCTACACCGATAAACCCGAGGCCGGACTTCAGTTTTTGTATTCAGGAATAAAACTGAATGCGCAAACCTGGGTAAGCTGGGAACAATTTATCCGGAAGAATGACCCGTATCAGGAACATTTTACTTTTGGACTGACTGGCGATTTGAAGGCGGTTGAAAACGCTGCACTGACGGTTAAACTTCCTGTAAACTTATTGTTTTACCATCAGGGAGGCGAAATTAATATCAATCCGAATGGACCAAGGCCACGCGTACAAACCCATGCCAATGCTTTGGTTGGTTGGGAATTGGCAATGAACATTGGCGAGCAAATAAAGACCATTAATTTAAATGGCTATTGGCTTGGCTATAAAGCGGTAACTGCAGATACGAACACTAAGCCCTTTGGGAAAGGGCATGCTTATTTATTTGAAGCCAGCGCTCAAACCAAAAATTCTCACTTTTCACTTAGTTATTGGAATGCTTTTCAGTTTATTGCTCCCAAAGGACGTTTGCTTTACCTGTCAGTTTCCGACAGTGATCCAACCTTTACACAACCTGATCGGTCTATGCTATCTGCCAAATATTTCTGGCAAAAAAACATCGCCAAAGACGCCCGCGTTGCCTTCCAGATTGAGGCTTTCAGGGATATCTCAAGCGGCGACTTCTCGTATAGCTACGGATTTTTTCTATTACTGAATTCTGATTTTTTGCTGAAGATGTTTTAGTAATCAGACATAAAACCGCCACAATTTCCCTGCCCAAGCTTCTCCGGAATAGTCGATACCAATACGTCTCGAAGTTTTGATTTTGGCAACTGGTTCGGCATCTTCAACCCATATTCGGGAAGAATTAAAGAGATTCTCTCCATAAAAAGATTTATTAAGTTGTAGTTTTCGTCCGACCCGGCCCGGTCCTGAACAGCCTTCAATTCCGCGGATCAAAACAGCCGAAGGGTTGCCTTCATTTCCGGTCACCAGATTCAGCAACCAATACATGCCATAAATAAGGTAAACGTAAACAGTACCCCCTTCCTGAAATATGACTTCGGTGCGTGGAGTGCGTCCTTTGCTGGCATGACAGGCCAAATCCTCTGTCCCACGATATGCCTCGGTTTCTATGATGCGGTATTTTTCAATCCGCCCATCTTCATATTGTCTGACGAGTAATTTGCCAATTAACTCCGGAGCAACATCTAGAACATCGCGAAGGAAAAAGTCGGGAGAAAGACGATCTGTCATAGAACTTCAGGTAGCGGATTAAAGGATTCATGTTTCGAGTATAAATACAGCGGATAGAAAAACGCAAAAAACGTAATGGCATCGTGGTTGTTCAGCGTGTCTTCATTCATAAACGAGATGAGCACAATCAGCAAGAAAATAAGTAGCAAAAAGCTCTTTGTTTTACGTTCCCAAAATACGGGGGCGGTCAGAGCAAAACAAATGTAGCACATACCAATCAAGCCAAAATCAATCCAGTAACTCAGAAACATGTTGTGCGACCTCTGCCGGTATTCCTGATCCTGAAAGAATTTATTTTGATTGTACATATTCTGATAAGCTTGATAGTAACCACCGGTTCCATTTCCGAACCAAAAATTTTCTTTAATAATCTGGCTGGCCATTTTGTAGTATTCCAATCGCTGTGTAACCGAATGCCCCGATGGATTTCCACCTTTGTGGTACACATCGATTTCCCAAATGATTTGATAAATCCGGGTATAAAATGAAAAAGGATTTACAAACCGATAGTTGGTCATGCCGTTTTCAATATTCCGGATGTCATTATCGGATAATTTTTCAAGTCCTTCAGCATCTTTCCGGAAGCCTTTAGAAGTGAGGTATCTATATAATATATAATGGTTATATCCTGATGTTGAAGTACTGTCGTAATTAATCTGGCTCCGTTTGTTCCATGCTTCCCGCAACTCGTCATCATTAATAAAAAGATAGGTGTAATGTCCGTTTTCAAGTTCCTTGTTGTTAAAGTCGTATAAGTATCGATTTCCTTTACTTGTTCTCACTTGTGAGAGATCAGACGGTATTGTTTCAATTTCATAAAATTGATGAATTACATATCCAATGTAGATTGTAGGGATAAGAAAGATTGAAATCAAAACACTCATAAGTATAACTCGACCCCTATTGTTTTTGATGGAAAATATATTTTGAAAGATAACAACCGATGCCACAATCAGAAAAACGATCCACCCTGTAGCCGACTTCAGGATAACGAGAAAAATTGTAAGCCAAAGCATTGCCAGAAAAAGAAACGTCTTTTCCAAAATGTTTTTCTTTTCAGCTTTCAGGGCAAACCAGAACAATGAAAAAATGCTGATATTTATCAAAAGCGAGAATCGGATGTGCGAAATAAATAATGACAATTCGCGTGGATCATGAATAGACTTTCCGGAAAAACCTAACAGAACAAAAACGCTGCAAAAAGATGCAACTATTACTGCTGCAGAAAATGCATAAATAATCCGCTTGATTTGCATATAACTTAGCGTTCCCGATGTTCCGATTACCAGCGGTAGGATTAGTAATGGTAATTGTATCTTGACATCGTGCAATCCCCATTGGAGACTGTTTGTCCATAAAAGACCAACCAGATACAATAAGAATACTGAAATAATTAAAAGCAGAGATTTTCGTTCTTTTAACTGCTGCAACTTAACCTGAAAATGCCCTTCGATTAGCCAGTTCAACATGAGGCAACCCGTAAAAATGCTCATCAACGCTTTTGATAAAGGCAAACTAATGGCCATTGCCATAAGCAGTCCAAAGTAAATTTGGGAATAGCTAATTATTCGGTTTTTATTCAAAAGTAACCTCATGGTCGAAGTTGATCATATCATGTAATTTACTGAACGACCAAGCAAAAGTAATAATTGCCTGACACCAAAATCTTATTCCAATCCGAAAATTTATTCCCACTTTTGGAAAGCCTTCTTAAATATCGATTAAGTCGTTTTTCAAAATGATTAGCTAAAAAACACTTGGATAAGTTTTAACAGAAAACATCGAGAATGGTAAAAATTTGTGGATTTACGTTTGTTAAAAATGCGGTTAAATTAGATTTTCCTCTTGTTGAGTCTATCTTGTCAGCCTTGCCACTCTGCGAAAAGTTCATTGTCGTTCTGGGAGATTCAACCGATGGAACCAGGGAATTAATCAAGAACCTAGGTAGCAACAAAATTCAGATTATTGATTCGGTTTGGGATGAATCGCAAAAAACCGGAGGCCGCGTTTATGCACTTGAAACAGATAAAGCTTTTCAGGCTGTTGGTCCGGAATATGATTGGTGTTTGTATATTCAGGCAGATGAAGTACTTCACGAAAAAGACTATCCAGCAATTCGAGATACTATTGCCAAATGGGATAAGCAAAAAGATGTTGATGGTTTTCTTTTTAAATACTGTCATTTCTACGGAACTTTCGACTATGTTGGAAATTCGAGGAAATGGTATCGAAATGAAATCAGGATTATTCGAAACGATAAATCCATCATGTCATACAGAGACGCACAGGGCTTCAGGAAATACGGAAGAAAACTGTCTGTAGTACCCATTGATGCTACAATATACCATTATGGGTGGGTTCGCCAGCCAGCCCTCATGAAACAAAAGTTTAATACGGTAAAAAGATATTATTCCGGAGAAATCGTTGATTTTGATGCGTTTGAATTTGACTACGAAAATAATTTTGATGCACTGATGAAATTTCAAGGGACTCATCCGGAAGTGATGAAAAATAGAATTCGATTGAAGAATTGGCATATCAATATCGACACCAGTAAAATCCATATGAAACTAAAGTATAAAATTCTCTATTACATCGAGATATATTTTGGTGTACGGCTATTCGAATACAAAAACTACAGGATCTATTCGAAGGGATAAAATAAATAGCCCAACTTTCTATACAAATACAAAAATGATTGATAGCAGGCAAACCATTGAAAGCAACAGAATGGACAGAAATGCCTTTCGAAGTTGATTTTCAATAATAAATTCGATGCCTTTCGTTGCCAGAAAAATGGGTAATGTTAAAGCGGCAGCCAAAAGAAAATTAGTCGAGAGTTTTTCATTTCCGGTTGCCATATAAATCAGTCCCGAGGTGACTAAAATCGGTAATGCTATAAGCAGACCAAGGTTTATTCGTTTAATAATTGAATTCATAACATTGGGTTTAGATGATCAAAATGAATTAGTGTCATATTGCATTTCTTCGGTTGAAAGGTTAATTCGAAAATAAAGTTATGACAAACGATTGAGATAAAAGTCAATTAGTAAAGGAAAGTAGGTGAAGTGATCTGTTTTCATGACGAATGGATTGTTTGGACATATCAACAGCTCATCTTTTATCCTTTGAGAATCTTTGTGTTAATTTTCTATATCGATCAAATTAATTCTTGCAAATAAAAAAAAAAGAAATACTTTTGCAGTCCCGATATTGTCCGTACTTGTAGTTCTTGTAAACGATTGAAAATGTTGAGTGTGCAGATCTTATTAACAATTCCGAGTTGATAAATTCTTAAACTCTAAACAATTGAAAATTAATTTATTACGAGTTGGTATTTAATTTATTAAAAATAAGCAAGTGGATACACTAAGTTACAAAACCGTTTCAGCGAATAGAGCTACGGTAACAAAAGAGTGGGTTCTTGTTGATGCCACTGATGTGGTTCTCGGACGTTTGGCCAGTAAAGTAGCCAAAATCCTGAGAGGAAAGAACAAACCGAGCTTCACTCCTCATGTTGATTGTGGTGACAACGTAATTGTCATCAATGCAGAAAAAGTGCGTCTGACAGGAAATAAACTGAATGACAAAATCTATCTGAGTTATTCTGGTTATCCAGGAGGACAAAGGAAACAGACTCCGGCAGAATTAATGAGCAAATACCCTGAAAGACTGGTTGAAAAAGCAGTTAAAGGTATGTTACCCAAAAATCGCCTGGGAAGTAAAATCTATGGAAACCTGAAAGTGTATGTTGGATCAGAACACAAACAGGAAGCACAGAGCCCAAAATTAATTGATTTAAATACAATTAAATAGTAACTAATGGAAGTAGTAAACGCGTTAGGTCGCAGAAAATCCGCAGTTGCCAGAGTTTATGTTAGCGAAGGCAAAGGAAAAATCACAATCAATAACAGAGAATTGACTGATTACTTTCCAACAGGAATTCTGCAGTATGTTGTGTTGCAACCGTTGAATCTGTTAGGTGTTGCTGGTCAGTATGACATCAATGTAAACCTTGATGGTGGTGGTATCACCGGACAGGCAGAAGCATTGCGTTTAGGAATCACACGGGCATTGATGGAAATCAATCCTGAATCACGTCCTGCATTGAAAGCTGCCGGTTTCGTGACCAGAGATCCTCGTGAGGTTGAACGCAAAAAACCAGGTCAGCCAAAAGCACGCAAAAGATTCCAGTTCTCAAAACGTTAGTATTTTTAGTACAAAAATATTCTGCTTAGGATCTAAATTGCTCAGACTCCCTCTTTACGAAGATTCGGACTACCCAGCAATTGCTTTTCAAGAGATTATTTTTTAAAAAAAAGTAAAAAGATGCCAAGAACAAATTTTCAAGATTTATTGGATGCAGGTGTTCACTTTGGACACTTGAGAAGAAAGTGGAATCCAAACATGGCTCCGTATATCTTTATGGAGAAAAACGGAATCCACATTATCGATCTTCAAAAAACAATCGTAAAGATTGACGAAGCCGCCCTTGCTATCAAGCAGATTGCAAAATCAGGCCGCAAAATTTTATTCGTTGCCACAAAAAAACAAGCCAAAGACATTGTTGCTGATTTGGTTGGTGGCGTTAACATGCCTTACGTAACTGAACGTTGGCCAGGTGGAATGCTTACCAACTTCCCGACTATCCGGAAAGCGGTTAAGAAAATGATGTCCATCGACAAAATGACCAAAGACAACAGCTGGGATGTACTTTCAAAACGTGAAAAACTTCAGATTAGCCGTCAACGTGCTAAACTCGAAAAAATGCTTGGAAGTATTTCAGACTTAACCCGTCTTCCTGCTGCTCTTTTTATTGTTGACGTATTGAAAGAAAAAATCGCAGTTCGTGAAGCGCAGCGTCTTGGAATTCCCGTATTTGCAATGGTAGATACCAATTCACAACCTGAAGGAATAGATTTCGTTATTCCTGCAAACGACGATGCTTCGCAGTCAATCAGCTTGATTGTTCAGGCAATGACTGATGCAATTCGCGAAGGACTTTCTGAACGCAAAGTTGAGCGTGACAAAGACGATGACGATAAAGAGACAAAAGTAAAAGGTAGAAAAGCAAAAGTTGCTGACGACAAATCATTAGCACTCGAAAGTGAAGATCTTGATGATGAAGATCTTGACGATGAGGAAATTGATGAATAATCGTTCAACAACCCATTAAAATAGAAAACATTATGGAAATTAGTGCTGCAGATGTGATGAGGTTGCGTAAAGCAACTGGCGCAGGTATGATGGATTGTAAATCGGCGCTGGCCGAAGCGGAGGGCGATTTTAGTCGTGCTACGGATATAATTCGTGAAAAAGGGAAACTGGTTGCCAGCAAAAGAGCTGACAGGGCAGCTACTGAAGGCGTAGTAATTGCTAAGGTTAATGAATCAAAAAAATCGGGTGCACTTCTCGTTTTGAATTGCGAAACTGACTTCGTTGCAAAAAATGAGGCATTTGTTGCTTTCGCTGAAAAAATTCTTAACGCTGCTGTTGCAAATGGTGCAGCTGACCTTGATGCGGTTAAAGCTTTGGTTATTGACGGACGTACAGTTGAAAATCTTATTATCGAACAAACCGGTGTTATTGGTGAAAAACTGGACTTACCATATTATTCAAAACTAGATGCAGAAACTGTTGTAGCATACATTCATCCGGGAAATCGGTTGTCAACCCTTGTAGGTTTTAACAAGGCTGATGTTGATACTCAGGTAACAAAAGATATTGCGATGCAAGTTGCTGCAATGAATCCTGTTGCTGTTGACAAAGCTAATGTTCCTGCTGAAGTTGTTGAAAAAGAATTGGAAATTGCAAAAGAAAAATTCCGAATGGAAGGTAAACCTGAAGCAATGCTCGATAAAATTTCACAAGGTGCATTGGAAAAATTCTTTAAAGAAAATACCTTGTTAAATCAGGCTTTCATTAAAGAAAGCAAACAAACTGTATCGGATTTCCTGAAAAGTCAAGACAAAGGATTGACTGTTACCGGATTCTTCCGCTACAATCTTGCCGACTAGTTTTTAAATCGACAACTTATATTAAAGGCCGCCATTTTATGGTGGCCTTTTTCAGTTTGGTCAGGTCATGAAAAAGCCCCAATCCGTATTTTTACAAATTAGGGCTTCAATATCATTTGGTGATTTGATCATTAAATCACAAATCCATTGGGAATAAGAGCACCTTTTTTTATGACCACTATTCCTTCCTTCACAGTGTAAAGGCGATTATCCGAATCGGGTAAATGACTTCCACCTTTTATAGTTACATCATTTCCAATATGACAATTTTTATCCACGATGCAAGTACTAATGTAGCAGCGTTCACCGATCCCCATGACTTTACCATCATTATGATCCTGATCAATTTCCTCCAGATCCTGATAATAATCGTTACCCATAACATACGAATTAACAATGGTGGTGCCTTTTCCTATTCGTGATCTGATTCCGATTACCGAATGTTCAATTTTACTTGCGTGAATAATACAACCGTCAGAAATTACAGCTTTATATAGTACGGTCCCGGAAATTTTTGAAGGCGGCAGCAACCTG
>Ga0302292_1001152_pt1 | contig 17399 bp, 18 predicted proteins | sample III_Fen_N2_1_FD_194553 | JGI IMG/M metagenome (GOLD analysis project Ga0302292, IMG submission 194553) | Peat permafrost microbial communities from Stordalen Mire near Abisko, Sweden - III_Fen_N2_1 | ecosystem: Environmental > Terrestrial > Soil > Wetlands > Permafrost | place: Sweden: Abisko...
GAATATATTTCTTCTTTAATTTCTTCTAACTCTTCTTGAGAAATATTTTCTTTTTGTAATAATTGTTCTTTTCTTTGTTCTATTGTTTCTATCTTATTTTCTATTTCTTTTTGCTTTTCATTATGATCTTCATGATAATTTTCTAACAACATACTTATTTTAATTTAATTTGTTTTTTATTCTGTCTATTTCTACTTTATCAACTTCTTTTTCAAATTCTAAAACTAAATTATTTTCTTTAATATTTAACTCATATATCTTGTTTAAATATTTTTTATAAATATCATAAATTTGTAATAATTTTTCTTTATTTGTCATTGTTTTATAATATTTGTTTTAATTCTTCCCCAAATTCTTTAAGAGGTCTAAAACCTATAAAATCTTGAATTACTTCTCCATTTTTAAATAATTTCATATTAGGAATACTCATAACAGAATATTCCATTGCAAGCATTCCATTATCACCTTCTTCTGTATTAACCTTGCAAATCTTTAATTTACCAGCGAATTCTTTAGACAATTCTTCTAAAACAGGTGTCATCATCTTACATGGACCACACCAAGGAGCCCAGAAGTCTACTAACACTGGTAATTCTGACTGTAATACTTCTACTACGAATTCTGACTTATTTATGTCTTTAGGCATATTTTTAGTTTAATAATTTAATTTATAACAATATATCATAGAGACAAAGAGTGTAAATAGTTAATACCAAAACAAAAAAACAAGGAAGTCCATATTCCTTGTCTTTTTATAATTCGAGAATATAAGTTAACTAGCAGCAGCAATTTTATTAGTTAACATATAATATAAAATTGAAATTGAGTTATTTATTTTTGCAATAATTCAAACTTTTCCCTAATGTTGCATAGCAACGAATTATTTATAGAAAAGTTTAGTAGAATATCAACAGATATCTTCCAATTTCCCTACTTTTAAATAATAAAAATCAGAAAATATTTTTTAAAACCAGCTCTAAATAAATAACAATAAATAAACCTTTGTTTTGTTTGTTCCCCCTTAGACCCCCCTTACTAAAATATATATAAATAAACCTTTTTACCCCCTTAGATTCCCCCTTACCTTTTTGTGAAAACTCCTCCTTACCTTTTTGTGAAATTAAACCTTTTGAAAAAATTAAAGTTAATATGAAACTATAAAGCATTTTACCATTTAGGTAACGAACTCATTTGTTAAACAAATACCCCGAGAGATAAGCTTAACAAATCAGTTTTGTTACCTAAAAAGTTGTTTATAATTCTTTTATAAAAACCTTAATAAAGAAATTCCCCCATATATAATAAATTGTCCTCCACGCTATAACCCCCTTATAAAAAATAAAAACCTTGCAATACCAATGCAAAGTGCCAAACATAATACTCACTTAAAAATCTTTAATTTTGATTGTTTAAAGATATAAATGTTTTTGTTTTTGTTTAGTTCTTATAAAACTTTGTCTTGGTTTTTGTTTTTAAACTTCCCTTTGTTTTAGAAAGTTTGTTTTTGTTTTTTACTTAGTTATATTATAACACGATTTTGACATCTAGGAAATAATAGTGTTTTAATATGTTTAATATACATTTTAATATTTAATATTAGCCAAAAAAAGCTAATAACACTAATTTGACAAAAAGTTAATTAATACACTTTATTAACAAGTTATTCACAAGCTATTTAAAACACTTCCCTTACTTAAAATAACTTTAATCTTTTCTTTAAAAATATCCACCTGAATATTACTTGCCTTATATTGAACATTATTTATAGAATACCTAACATTAAACTTCGAATTAATATTTAATTTTTTAGCCTTAAACTTACCAATAACATCACTTTTGTTTTTTAATTTAGAATATAACAAAACATCAAAAAAACCATCATTAGGTTTACTCAAATTATTAATATTATTATCAAAAAACATACTACCAACAACAAGCTCACAGTTATTTTTAAAATTTATAATATAACTAGCATCGATCTCAACATTAAAACCATAAGAAAAAGAAAAATTAATAGAATCCAAAAAATACTTATTATTAATAACACAAATATCAATCTTTTTATTCAATCTCTGAGAGACAAAAAACATGTCCTTATCAACAGAGCCAGTCATGCCAAGTATCTTTGACATAGAATCCAATTCAACAGGAATCAAACCAAAAACAGTATCGTCAACCCTATCCAATTGAAAAATAATATCAATAATCTTATTTAAAGAATCATAATTACCAACAACCACAATAGTGTTTGTTTTATCTTTAATATTAGCCAAAATTTCTTTTTTAAGATCATGTAAAATAGAAACATAAATAAAAGAACCCTCTATACTATAACGTTTAGAAAGGCTTTTCATTTGAGAAATAATATTTGTTTTTTGCTTAACAACAGCCGTATCAATAATATAAATATACATAGATAGATAATTTCTAATGCCTAGTGTCTAATGTCTAATTATTAGCTTTTATTAATTTCTTTTTTTTGTCTTGTTTAACTTCTTCAACAACCACTTCCCCGTCTGATTCTTCTTTTTTTTCTTTTACTTCTTCTATTTTTTTATCTTCTTTAATAATACATTTACCATTAAAAATAGCACCCTTTTCAATATTAATAACCTTAGTAGAAACATCACCATTTATTCTAGCAGTAGAAGAAACTTCCACATACTCCAAACAATCAATATTACCATTAATAAGACCCTCTACAAACAAATTATTAGCTTTTATATCAGCATTAATAACAGAACCTTGTTTAATATAAACATCCTCTGAGGTTTTAATTAATCCATTAATTTTACCGTATACAATAACATCTTCTAAACAATCAAAGTTCCCTTCAATTAAAACAGATTCCCCTACGACGCTACTACCATTCATTTGTTCTTTTGAATTTTTATTAAACATAGTGTAATATTTACTTGAGTTATATAAAACAATAATAAAGATTTTATATCAAAGACTCAAAAAAAGCAATCCATTTTGCTCTCATAGTTCAACGGATAGAACAAGGGATTCCTAATCCCTAGATTCAAGTTCGATTCTTGATGGGGGCACCAAAGAAAGAAAAAAAGAGAAAAACCAAAAACAAAAAAAACAAAAAAATTAATTTTTGTTTTTTTTGTTATACCCCTGTACTATAACTTCCCTGTTTTGTTGTAGTACATCCCTATAACTTCCCTGTTTTAATTTTTGGTTTTCCTCTTTTTTAGTTTTTCTTATACCCACCCTATATAACTTTAACGGTTAAGTTGTAGTACAGTACTATAACTTTTTTAAATAATATACTTTTGATATAATTAATGTAAAAATATATTTATAAAAAATTAATAGTTTTCTGTGAAACTATAAATATTAATACATAAAAATAAATTAAATTAGCCATTTTTATGCTTTGTGTAAAAATGTTTCACATGAAATTGTTAATTTATAACAAAGTTTATTTTTATGTTTTTAAATAATACCATTAAAATTTAGTTGTAGTACAGTACTATAATTTATTCAATTTAGTTGTAGTACATGTATATAACTAAATTGTTTATATAAAAATAAAAAGAAGAAAAGGGAATTGATGGTTTATTGTATTAACCTCGCTAATACGGTAATTACTTGCTTTTTTTAATTATTTGATATATAATCAAAAATACAAAAATGACTAATATTTCTATAAAATAAATTAAAAAATACTTCATGGCTATAAGCGTTTCAGAAATAGCAAGAAAACTAAAACTTACAAACCTCGAACTTATAGAGAAAGCTGAATCTCTTGGTTTTGATATTGGAAAAAAAGCTATAAAGATAAATGAAAATACAGCAAATCAAATTATTGAAAAAATAAGAGATTTTGAAAAAGGAAAAAAGGGAAGAGAAAAGATGAACAAGTTAGAAGAAACCTTTTTAAAATCTGAAAATAAAAAAGCAGTCAAAGAAGAAGATGTTGAAGAAAAGATTATCAACATTGATAAAACTATTGTGGTTCATGAATTTGCTAAAAAACTTGGTTTACCTGTTACAAAGGTTATTTCTTGTCTTATGAATAACGGAATAATGGCTAATCTAAACCAAACTGTTGATTTTGAAATAGCTTCTATTATTTCTGAAGAACTTGGATATAAAGCCGTTTTACAAGAAGAGGGAACACTTGAAACACAAAATCAAACTATTAAAAAAGAATTAAAGAATTTGATTAAAGAAAAGAATGCCGATATTAACTCTGATTTAACATACAGAGCTCCTGTTGTGGTTGTTATGGGTCATGTTGATCACGGTAAAACAAAATTGCTTGATGCTATAAATAACACAAACAAAATTGCTAAAGAAAGTGGTGGTATTACACAACATATTGGTGCTTTTCAAGTTACAAGAAATGGAAGAGATATAACTTTTATTGATACTCCTGGACATGAAGCTTTCCAAGCTATGAGAGCTAGAGGCGGGGAAGTTGCTGATGTTGCTATTTTACTTATTGCTGCTAATGAAAGTATTAAACCACAAACTATTGAAGCTATTAAGATTATTCAAGAAGAAAAGCTTCCTTTTGTTGTTGCTATAAATAAAATGGATTTACCTGATGCTAATATTGATAAAGTAAAATCTGATTTGGCTGAATTAAATCTTATTCCTGAAGAATGGGGTGGTAATACTATTTGCGCTCCTGTTTCTGCTGCTAAAAAACAAGGTATTGATGAATTACTTGATCTTGTTTTGCTTGCTGTTGATATTGATAAAGATAGATTACTTTCTAATAAAAGCATTCCTGGAATGGGAACTGTTATAGAATCTAGAATTGATAGAAACGAGGGAATTAAGGTTTCTGTTATTTTACAAACTGGAAAACTTGAAAAAGGTGATGATATTATTATTAATGGTGCTAATGGTAGAGTAAAAGCTATTAGAAACGATAAGGGCGTATTACTTGACATAGCTCTTCCTGGTGACGCTATTGAAATATTGGGTATTAAAAATTTACCTAATATTGGCGATATTATACAGGTTATAAATGATAAAAAAGAATTTAAGAAGAAAATAAAAGAATATTCAAATATAGAATCTTCTCAAAATAGTAAAACTACTGTTTTCCAAAAGACAAATAAAACAGAAGGGTCGGCTACTATAAACATTGTTATTAAATCTGATTTTACTGGATCATGTGAGGCTTTAAATTATTCTATATCTAAAATAGCTGATGGAAATCCTGAAATTTCTATTAATATTTTAAGAAATGATATTGGTAATATTAATGAAGGGGACATCTTCTTGGCAGAGCAAACTAATGCTATCGTTCTTGGTTTTAGTGTTACAATTGGACCTCTTGCTTCTATGATTGCTAGAGAGAAAAAAGTAAAAATAAAAAATTCAAAAGTTATTTATGAACTTATTGATTATATTTATGAAGAGGCTGAAAAAATAATTCCAGCTGAAAATAGAGTTGATATCTTTGCTAGAGCTAAGATGCTTAAGATTTTTGCAAATTCTAAGAAAAACAAGATTGTTGGTTGTGCTATTTTAGAAGGAGAGATTAAAACAAACGATCAATTCTGTATTAAAGAAGGTAAGAATATTATTGCTACTGGGTTTGTTGAAAAATTGAAAATTGAAAAAAATGAAGTAAATAAAGTTGTTCCTGGTAATGAATGTGGTATGTCTATTATAACTAACTATGAAATACAAGAAGGGGAAATAATAGAATTTTATAAGGAATCTCAAATTAAAAAGAAATTAAAAAGAGTATAAAAATGATTAGACAAAATGCTGGATCTTTTAGAATGAAACAAATAAATGAATTGATCATGAGATCTTTATCTTCTATTATTTTACAAACAATAGATTTTCCGGATGGATTATTATTTACTATTACTAAAGTGCAAACTAGTCCTGATTTTTCTACTTGTAAAATATTTTATATTTCTAATCCTGCTGAAAAACATGCTATATTTGCCAATATGATTAAAAAGAATTTAAAAGAAATTAGAGAGGCTCTTGCAGATGAAATTATTATAAGAAAAATGCCTTCATTAAAGTTTATCTTTGACGTGAAAGAAGCTGAGGCTCTTCATATGGATGCTATACTTGATGGTTTAAAATAAAAAATGAGTCGTTAATTCGACTTATTTTTTTAAATAAAAAGCCTCAAAACAAAAGTTTTGAGGGTCTCGGAATGGTTATTTAGGATGATGGGAAACAGTGAGGAAGTACAACAAACACCAATAGATAAATAAAATCTGCAAAAAACATTATTTTTATCATCCCATCGTAACAAAACCATACTATATAGATTTGTTTTAAATATTTGTTTTTTATTTTTTCAATCTTTTCGTTACCTTTTGTTATTTTAGCCATATCACGATAAACACTTTTTCTGGTAAGGAACAAATAAATAAGCACCATTATGTTAAGAACCAAACAAATTATAAAATATATCATATATCCTCCAAATTGTGTTTTATACTAGCTGTTTTTTATGTTTTTGTCAACTAAAAATAAAAACTTGCTAATTATTTTTTTTTATATTAGATTTATCTTACTAATTAACTAATTTTATTTTATGTTAATTCCTACAATTATTGACAAAACTCCAAGCGGAGAAAGAGCTTATGATATTTATTCTAGACTTCTTAAAAATAGAATTATTATGATAGGCGAGGGAATAGATAATGATGTTGCTAATTCGGTTGTTGCTCAATTGCTTTTTTTGGATTCTGAAAATAGTGAAAAAGATATTAAAATTTATATTAATTCTCCTGGTGGTTCTGTTGTTGCTGGTTTTGCTATTTACGATACTATGAAACTTATTAAATCCCCAGTATCAACTATTTGTATGGGACAAGCTGCTTCTATGGGTGCTTTCTTGCTTGCTGGTGGAGACAAAGGGAAAAGATTTGCTTTACCTAATGCTGAGATGTTAATTCATCAAGTTATGGGTGGAGCAGAAGGTCAGGCTACCGATATTCAAATACATGCAGAAAATATTTTAAAAACAAAAGAAAGATTAAATAAAATATTAGCTGAAAACACAGGACAAACTATTAAAAAAATTACAGCCGATACTGAAAGGGATTACTACATGACAGCGGAAGAAGCTTTAGAATATGGTCTAATTGATGGTATTATTAAATAATTAAACGGGTAATCCCGTTTTTTTATTTACAAAAGGGTTTATTTTATGTAATATTATATTTGATTTTACTGTTTACGATTTATTTAATTTAATAATTTTAGGATGTTAAGTTTAAATTATAATTTTATTGCTAATATTTGCAAAAAATCAAATAATATTGATCTTGTTTTTAATTTAAATCTGGCTATATCCTAAACGAGGATTTTTTATATGCTAGAAGTTTTATTAACGGCTATTGGTCTTGCCGTAGGAGCTTTTCTAGGATTTCTGTACAACAAAAAACAATCAGAAAACAGCCTAGATTCAGCAGAACAAAAGAGCAAAAAATTACTTGAGGAGGCGAAAAACAAATCTCAATCTATGATTTTTGAAGCTCAAGAAAAATCTGTAAAGATTTTAAATGATGCTAAAAACGAAATAACAGAGGAGAAAAAATCTCTTAAAACAGAAAAAGAAAGTTTTCAAAAAAGAGAAATTGTCTTTGATGAAAAACTTCTTTCTCTTGAAGATAAACAATCTAAATTATCTACTGAAAAGGAGAGTTTAGAAAAAGAGAAAGTTAAAATTACGGAATTAATTAATGAACAATCTAAAAAACTTCAAGAAGTTGCTGGATTAACAAAAGACGACGCAAAGAGTTTATTAATGAAAACTATTGAAACTGAATTTGCTCCAGACATTGCTAAAAGAATTAGAGAGGTTCAAAAGCTTGGTGTTGAAGATTACGAAAAAGAATCAAAAAAGATTTTGATGCTTGCTATGCAAAGATTTTCTATACCACTTGCAAACGATATTACTACTACAAATGTTCAAATTCCTAACGACGAAATGAAGGGAAGAATAATTGGAAAAGAAGGTAGAAATATTAAAATTTTCGAACAAATTACTGGTGTTGAACTTATTGTTGATGACACACCTGGAGTGATAATTATATCTTCTTTTAATCCTATTAGAAGACATATTGCTAAGAAAACTCTTGATATGTTGATTACTGATGGAAGAATTCAACCAGCTAGAATAGAAGAGTTTGTTGAAAGATCTAAAGAAGAACTTGCTCTTGATATTAAAAAAGCTGGAGAAGAGGCTGTTGCTGAAGTTGGAGTTGGTGGTTTTGATTCTAAATTGGTTCAAATTCTTGGTAGATTAAAATATAGAACTAGTTATGGTCAAAACATATTAAATCATTCTATCGAGGTTGCTATTATATCTGGCCTTATAGCAGCTGAGGTTGGCGCTGACGTAGCCGTAGCTAGAAAAGGTGGGTTACTTCATGATATTGGTAAAGCTGTTGATTTTGAGGTTCAAGGTACTCATCCTGAAATAGGTAGGAATATTGCCATTAAATTTGGCCTTCCTGAAAGTATTATTGCTCCTATTGCTTATCATCATGATGATATTCCACCAACACTTGAAGCTACTATAGTTAAAATAGCTGATGCTATTTCTGGTTCTAGACCTGGATCTAGAAAAGATAGTATAGAAAACTATGTTCAAAGATTAAACGATCTTGAAAACATCGCCACAAGAAATGAACGTGTTACTAAAGCTTATGCTATTTCTGCTGGTAGGGAATTAAGAATTTTTGCTAATAGTGATCTTACAAGTGATTTAGAAGCTCTAAATCTTGCTAAAAAGATTGCTAACGATGTTGAAAATGAACTTAAATATCCTGGTGAAATTAAGATTACTATGATTAGAGAAAAGAGAATTGTTGAATATGCTAAATAGTTTTTAAAATAAAAATCCGCCTAAGCTTTCGCTTGGCGGTTTTTTGTTATTTGTAACAACAAAGATTGATATCAAAAGTTCCTATTGGTATTGATTTATCAACGGCTTTTATATTTCTTAGAACATGTTTAAGACTTGTACTTTCAAGGTCTGCTTGTGTTATAAAAGACTTCTCAACTAAATAATCAATGTCTTCTTCTACCATCATTATAAACAACAAGATTGGGTTATAACTAGCGAGGCTTTTGTTTTTTTGTAAGGCAGAATAAACCTTACTTAGTTTTTTACGATAAAAACCACTTTCTTTTTTATCTATTTTGTTATAAATCTTATACATAAAATCTTTACACTCCATAAAGATTTCGGCTGTTTTTGATGTATTAAACGATACAAAACCTTTTTCGGCACTTTCCTTTATTAGTGCTTCATTGCAATTTTTTATTCTTTCTCTTTGGTTTTTTCCAAGAGCTAAAAAACACTTTGGCTCTACATCAATATAGCCAGCATTTCTACAGTCTAAATAATCAGCGGGAACATATCCAATTTTATCATTAATCATCGACATTGTTGTTTCTTGTGTTGTATTGTCTAAACCAACAAAAACCGAATTACCCCTTGAGTGGTTATTAATCCCCTCGTGTGTTTCATATGATAAATTTAAACCATTGTTTTTATCAAAAACACTATCATATCTCTCTAAATATTCTAAAACATAAGAGGAATTAATATTGTGTTTAAAAACTAACCCACCTTTCTTTGATATAAATTTCTCGCCAAGATGTCCCATAACAACATGCCCAATATCATGAGCTTCTGTTTGAGCAGCCACAAGATTATTATTTAACCCAAGAAAATCTGATAAAATTAAAGCATTTACATTAACCTCGGCGGTATGTGACAGTCTTGTTCTTATATACGGACCTTTAATTTTACTTGAAAAAACTTGAGTTTTATTGCCCAATCTTCTGTAGGCTTTACTATTTCTTATTCTGTTTAAATCCATTACAAACGGATCCACTCCTAGTATTTCTTCGGATTCAATAAATCTTCTTCCTTTTGTATTTTCTGATTTAAAAGCACAGTGTTCTAGTGCGTGAAAATATGGCTTAATATCAATCATATATTCTCCTTAATATAAATTTGTTTAGATACTATTATTTAAGTATCTAAAAGTCAAATATTATCATAAATAAAAATCCGCCTAGACTTTCGCTTGGCGGATTTTTGTTGTTTTTTAAAATAATAGCGAAGTAACAACTTCTTTAAAAAAATATTCGTTTCCAAAATTCTTTATTTGCTCTGAATAAATAACCCAGTATAATTTGCTTTTTTGTTTTTCATTATCCCAAGAAACAACTATTGTTGGAAAATCTTCAACATACTCTCTACTCAATGTGCCGCAAGATCTTTTTTGTTTTTTGTAAACAAAGTTTCCATATTCAGTGTCAAAAAGTTTTCCTTCGTTTTGTATTAATTCGGTTATAAACATTTCGTTTATACCAAATACGTTGTTATTTTTAAACAACACGGGCAACTTAGTAATGTCTTCAAAACCAAAAACGGAAATATTTTTCTCGTCCTTATTTAAAACAAAGCTCATAATTAACACTCCTTGATATAAATTTGTTTAAATACTATTATTTAAGTATCTAAAAGTCAAATATATTGTGTTATGGAAAATAATTATAAAACCGAATGGGACTTGTCTTTGCTTTATAAAGATGAGAATGATTTAAAAATAGAATCTGATTTTGAAAATGTTGAAAAAAACTCTTATGTTTTTATTAATAAATGGAAAGACAGAGAGGATTATTTAAATGATGAAAAAATTTTAAAAGAAGCTCTTGATGAATATGAAGTTTGGGCTAGAAATTATGGCTGTTGTTCTTCTCAATCTTATTATTTTTGGCTTAGAATTTCTGTTGATCAAAATAATGGTGATCTTAAAGCTAAATATAATAAAATTAATGATTTATCTACTAAAATTAGAAATGATGTTTCTTTTTTTGAATTAAATATAGGAAAAATATCAAAAGAAAATCAGAATTTATTTTTGAATTCTATTGTTTTAAAAGATTATAAAAATTTCTTAAATAATATTTTTAATAATTCTAAATATTGGTTGTCTCTACAAGAAGAGAAAATAATGAACCTTAAAGATAAAACTTCTTCAGAAAACTGGGCTAATTTAATGGACGAGTTGTTATCAAAAGAAGAGAGAAGCGTTTTTAATGGAGAATCTTTTGAAAATAAAAACTTTAGTTCTATTATTGGTGAAATTACAAATAAAAATAAAGAAATTAGAGATTCTGCTTTTAATGCTATTAATGATATTTTATTAAAAAATTCTCATATTGCTGAAATTGAATTTAATTCTGTTCTTGAAGATCATAGAATTAATAAAAAAATTAGAGGGTTTGAAAGATTTGATTCTGAGAGACAAAATTCTGACAATATAGATTCTAATACTGTTGATTGTCTTATAGATTCTGTTTCTAATAATTTTAATATTCCTCGTGAATTTTATGAACTTAAAGCTAAACTTTTTGGTGTAGATAAATTAAATTACAATGAAAGAGGTCTAGAATATGGATCTATTAGTAAAGAATATGATTACAAAGAATCTGTTGATCTTGTTAAAGAAGTTTTTAATAGTATTGATTCTGAATTTTATAATATTTTATTAAAGCTTTTGGATGGGCATATTGATGTTTTTTCTAGAAAAGGAAAGTCTGATGGGGCTTTTTGTGCTACTGGTTCTGTAAAAGATCCTGTTTATATTATGTTAAACCATAATAATAAACTTAATGATGTTTTAACTATTGCTCATGAATGTGGTCATGCTATTAATGATTATTTTATGATTGATAAACAAAATTCTTTGAATTTTGGAAACTCTCTTGCTATTGCTGAAGTTGCTAGTACTTTTTTTGAAGATTTTGTTCTTGAAAAAATATTAGAAAAAGCTGATGACGAATTGAGGCTTGCTATTATGATGATGAAATTAAACGGGGATGTTTCTACTATTTTTAGGCAAGCTGCTTTCTACAAATTTGAAACTGAAGTTCATTCTAAATCTGAAGAAAATGGATATTTATCAAAAGAAGAAATAGGAACAATATTTCAAAAACAAATGAAAGATTATATGGGTGATTTTATAAATCATTCCGCTGGTACTGAAAATTGGTGGGTATACATTGGACACTTTAGAAGGCCTTTTTATGTTTATTCTTATGCTAGTGGTCTTCTTATTTCTAAAGCTATGCAAAATAATTTAAAAAAAGATAAATTATTTATTTCTAAAATAAAAGAGTTTTTAGCAGCTGGGGTTTCTAAATCTCCTAAAGATGTATTTTTAGATATGGGAATTGATATTTCTAATGAAGAATTTTGGAATAATGGAATAGAAGAGGTTAAAAAACTATTAGAAGAAACTAAAAAATTAGCTAAGAAATTAGGTAAAATATAGATTATAATGTTTTTGAATTAAAAAATCCGGGTTTGTGGCCCGGGTTTTAAATAACACATATTTTTGTGTTGTTTTTTATTCGTCAAAATATTGTTTTTTATTCGTCAAATTCGTCAAAATAGATTTTTATAGATAAAAGAAATTGTTTTTCTTTTTCTACTTCTTCTGTTTCATAAATAACCGTGATTTTTGGTTTTTGTGTTTCTTTGTCTGTTTCATAAGTAAAAGCACCAAAATCAAATGGTCTACCTAACGGAAAACCAATAAGATTTTTACCAATTTCTGATTGATTAAAACTAAGGTTTATTAATCTTAAAAGTTCTTCCTCGTTTATTCCAAACAATTTAACAAACTTACCAACTTCATAAAAACCTAAGAAGGTAACTGTTTTGTCTTTAGCACAAATATTCATAAAACACTCCTTGATATAAATCTTTTTTAAAGCTATCATAAAAATATCAAAAAATCAAGCTAATTTCGCTAAATTATTAGATATTAATATATGAAAAAATCTGAAAATATTAAATTTCTTTTTATTGGTGATATTGTTGCTAAATTTGGAAGAAGAACTATTATTAAAATTTTACCAAAAATTAAAAAAGATTTAGGTGTTGATTTTGTTTCTGCTAATTGTGAAAACATTGCTCATGGTAGTGGCGTTACTAAGACTTCTCTTAATGAAATTTTAGAATCTGGTGTTGATTTTTGTACTTCTGGTGACCATATTTTTAAAAATCCAGCTCATCTTGTTGAGGTTTTTTCTAGTTATCCTGTTATTAGACCTGCAAATTATCCAGAAGGAGTAATGGGTGATGGTTATAAAATTATTAATATTAATGGTTATAAAATTCTTTTTATTAATTTAATTGGTCGTGTTTTTATGAGAGGTGATTTTGATTGTCCTTTTAGAAAATTTGATCAGATATATAATGAAAATAAAAGAAAAAAGATAAATTGTATTATTGTAGATTTTCACGCTGAAGCAACTAGTGAGAAGAAAGCTTTTTTTGAATATGTAAAAACTAGAGCTAATATCGTTTTTGGAACACATACGCACGTTGGAACTAGTGATTTAGAGGTTGTAGATAATAGAGCTTACATTACAGATATTGGAATGGTTGGTGCTAAAAATTCTAGTCTTGGTGTTGATTTTAAAAATATTATAAATAATTTTCTTTATCAAACACCACAAAAACATGAGTTTCCAGAAGAGGGGGAATATATATTTAATTCTATTTTGATTGAATATAATCCAATTAAAAAAGAATGTGTTAGGATTGAAAGAGTTGATAAAATCGGAATTTTATAATATTTTTGCTATTATTGCTTAAAATATTGACAATTTAAAAAAATTCGTCTAATATTAAGTAAATTAATTTATTTAAATAATAATTGAAACGAAAATGAATAAGGCTCAACTTTGTGAACTTTTATCAGAAAAATTCAAATTATCTAAAAAAACCTCAGAAGATGTTATTGTTACTATTTTTGACACATTTATTAATGAGTTAAAAAACAATAATAAAGTTAACGTAGTTGGTTTTGGTTCTTTTATATCAAAAAATAGACACGCTAGAAAAGGTGTTGATCCTAGAAAACCTGATACTATTATTAATGTTCCAGAAACTCGTGTTGCTAAATTTAAAGCTGGAAAGAAATTAAAAGATGCTTTAAACGGTAGAATTTAAATTTATATAAAAACAACTTCTTTTAGAGGTTGTTTTTAGTTTTAAACATGTTTTAAAAAAGCTTTTTTTGTTATAGAATAATAATAACGCTGTAATTCTTAATTATTAATAAAAATTGAATGGCAAACGAACAGAAAAATGGTATTTTATGGAAAAATTTAATTATTTTTATTGTTGTTTTTATTGGATTAGGTTTAATTTTTAATTTTTATAAACCTTCTGCTAATAGTTATCAAAAAATAACTATGAATGATTTTATTACTATAGTAAATCAAGACAATATTGCTAATATAAAAGTTGCTGAAGACAAAGTATCTATAAAAACAAAAGATAATAAAAATGAATTTTTTTATAAAGAAAAAAATGAAACTTTAAACGATATTTTCAAAACATATCAAGTAGATATAAACAAAATAAATGCTTTAAAAATAGAAGTTGATAACTCTTCTAGTAATAGCGTGTTTTTAAATATAATCTTACCTTTTATTGTTCCTGTTTTATTAATAATGTTGTTTATAATATTTTTATCAAAACAAATAAATGGATCTGCAAATAAAACATTTAATTTTGGTCAAAGTAATTTAAAACAAGTTGATGCTAAAAAACAAAAAATTACTTTTAAAGAGGTTGCTGGAAATGAAAACGCAAAAGATGAATTAAAAGAAATTGTTGATTTCTTAAAAAATTCTAAAAAATATACTCAAATGGGTGCTAAAATTCCTCATGGAGTATTGCTTGTAGGAGCTCCTGGAACTGGTAAAACATTACTTGCAAGAGCTGTTGCTGGGGAAGCGCAAGTTCCTTTTTTTACAATATCTGGATCTGAGTTTGTTGAAATGTTTGTTGGTGTTGGTGCTTCTCGTGTTAGAGATCTTTTTGCAAAAGCAAGAAAACAATCTCCTTGTATAGTATTTATAGACGAAATAGATGCGGTAGGAAGACAAAGAGGTGTTGGTGTTTCTGGTAGTCATGAGGAAAGAGAACAAACATTAAATCAAATATTAGTTGAAATGGATGGGTTTGATAATGAAACAAATATAATAATTCTTGCTGCTACAAACAGACCTGACGTGCTTGATAAAGCATTACTTAGACCTGGTAGATTTGATAGAACAATAACTCTTGATGAGCCTGATTTAAAAGATAGAGAAGCTATACTTAAAATACATGCGAAAAATAAACCACTTGAAAAAAATGTTAATTTAAAATTAGTAGCAGAAAGAACACCTGGTTTTTCTGGAGCTGATTTAGAAAGTTTATTAAACGAAGCAGCTATAAGAGCAGCATCTATAAACAAAAAAATAATAACTCAAGATGATGTTTTAGAAAGTATTGAAAAAGTATTACTTGGACCTGCTAGAAAGAGTCATATATTATCAGAACAAGATAAAAAACATACTGCTTATCACGAATCTGGACATGCTATAGTTGGTTATTTCTTAACAAATTGTGATTCTATTCATAAAATAAGTATAATATCTAGAGGGATGGCTGCTGGTTATACTTTAAACTTACCAGATAAAGAAACTTTTATACATTCAAAAGAATATTATATAGACACAATGGCTATGATTCTTGGTGGTTATGTTGTAGAAAAAGAAGTGTTAGGATATTTAACAAGTGGCCCTTCTAATGATCTTAAAAAAGTTACTCAAATAGCTAAAAAAATTGTACTTGAATTTGCGATGAGTGATAAACTTACTCCTAGAATATATGGTGAAAAAGATGAATTGTTTTTCTTAGGAAATTCTACTGTTAAACAAGATTTTAGTGAACAAACATTCCAAATAATAGATAGTGAAGTTGAATTTTTTATAGAAGAAGCTTATAAAAGAGCAAAAAACATTATTATGAAAAATAAAAAAGCTCTTGAAAAATTATCTTCTATATTAATTAAACAGGAGACTATAGAGAAAGATGAATTTAATAAAATAATGAAATCAATTTAATAATAATTTAAACATATGTTAGATTATAAAAAGGTTCTCAAAAATACCACAAATCTCTTAAAAGAAAATAAACTAATAATTTTATTAGTTGTGTTAATAAGTTTTTCTGGGATTTTGTTTTTTGGTAATATTTTAAGTAATTATAATTACTTTTTTAACCATAAATATTTTATTTCTTTTACTAAAAATTTCAGCGAAATAGCAACAATATTTCAATCTTTTATATATAACAGTATTATAGCTAATACTGGTGAATCTATTACTACGCTATTTAGTTTGAATTCTCTTTATTCTAATAGTTCCTTAATTAATAAAACTGCTATATTTGGAATAATAACCTTTGTTATAGTTTTAATAATGTTTTTTATTACAAATATATTATCGATTTTTGTAATATATTCTTCAAAAAAACAAAAAATAACAGAAATTTTTAAAGAAACGAAAAGTGTAATAAAAAATGTATTATTATTAGATTTATTTAAAATATTATTTATTACTGTTGTTTTTGGAATAATGTCTTTTATTAGTATAATTTTCTCTTTAAATTCTTATTTATTTATTATAATAAGCTTTACTTTATCTGGTTTATTATTTTTCGTTTTATTTTTCGTTTTACAATATTCTTTAAGATATATTATATTCTTTAAAAAAGGTTTAATAGATTCTTTAAAGAATTCTTTTTCTTTATTTTTTAATAATTTAAAAGAAAATATATTAAGTATTTTATTATTAATAATTCATTTAATAATATTATTTACTATTTCTATAATATTGTTTTTACCTATAATATTACTTAATTTTTATTTTATACATCTTGGTTATTTAATATTTAATGATATAAATAATATATTTATTAATATATTAATTATTATAATTATATCTTTAAGTAATTTATATATAATTAAATACCTAAATGAATTATTTGGTAATCTTGTATTAAAAAATAAGTAATTTAAAAACCAGTTTTATACTGGTTTTTAAATTACTATTAACAAGTAAAAAATAACAGTTAATAAAAAGATATTTAATAGTAAAAAAAATACAAATTACTATTAACAAGTAAAAAATAAACTGTTTAAAAAGTGTTAATTAAAACAACACAAAAGTAATAAAAAAACAAAACTTGTAAAGTTATTATAAAAAAGTTATTTGTTTTTAGTATATAATATAAACACTTTCTGTATAAAAAAATAAACCAATATAAGATAAAAAAATGAGTTGTTAAGAATATACACTCACTTACTAATTACTAATTACTATAAATATATAAATATATAAAATAGGGGAGAACTAAAGAGGGGTAGAAAAATGGAGGGGTAGAAAAAAATATAGAGTATGTTAGAATTTGTATAACAAAAAGAAATAGAAAAATAAAAAATAAAAAACAGAATATGAAAATAGAATGTATACAAGAAAATTTAAATAAAGGTTTAAATATAGCAAGTCATATAGTT
>Ga0302292_1001153_pt1 | contig 17397 bp, 10 predicted proteins | sample III_Fen_N2_1_FD_194553 | JGI IMG/M metagenome (GOLD analysis project Ga0302292, IMG submission 194553) | Peat permafrost microbial communities from Stordalen Mire near Abisko, Sweden - III_Fen_N2_1 | ecosystem: Environmental > Terrestrial > Soil > Wetlands > Permafrost | place: Sweden: Abisko...
ATTTGAAACTTCAAAACAATTCATCCGAATTCAAAAACGGTGCAGTGTTGTTTTTCGGTAGTGAGCCGGAGATTATTATTGATACTGCAATCATTCGATGTGTCGCTTATCAGGGAGTAGATAAACGTTTTATAGCAGATGATAAACCCTTTGGTGGCAACCTGCATGCTCAGTTCCGACATTCTATGGAGTGGCTGCGCTCCAAACTGAATGTCGCTTACGATATTGAAGGACAGGGTTCAGGTCCCCGTAAAGAACTATGGGAAATCCCAGAAACGGTTTTTAAAGAATCCATTATCAATGCGTTGACACATCGAGACTATTACGACAAGGGTGGCGTTTGCATGCTGGAACTTTTCGATAACAGAGTGGTAATTTCAAATCCGGGAGGCCTAGTAAGTGCCATTCCACAAACTGAATTTGGTAAACGAAGTCACTCCCGAAATCCATTGATTTTTGGATTGTTTGCACGAATGCATTTAGTAGAACAAGTAGGGTCTGGAATTGCCCGAATGAAACAATTGATGTCAGATGCTGGTCTTCCTTTGCCTGTTTTCAACACTGCCGGCATTTTCACCGTAATACTTCAGCGCCCAGAAAAAAGTTCGGTGAAAAGTTCGGTGAAAAGTTCGGTGAAAAGTTCAGAGAGGATAATCGTCATGATAGCTGAACACCCCAAAATAACTATTCCCGAAATGGCCGCTAAGATGCAATTAAGTACTAGAGCCATAGAGAAACAACTAGCTAAGTTGAAATCAATAAGGGTTATCCAGCGGGTTGGAAGTGATAAGGATGGTTATTGGGAAATACTCAAGGATAAGTCAAAAGAGTAATTGTAAATTGCATAAAATGAACCTCCTCGATTTCGTTCAGCACCAAATGCGCATGTCGCACATTTACCAGCCAGTCATGATCAAAGCCTTGCTGAGTAATGGCGGTCGAATGTCCACCCGCGACATTGCCCGTGAAATCCTCATTTACGACATTTCTCAAATTGAGTATTACGAGAACGTCGTCAACAACATGGTTGGCAAAGTCCTAAGGAATCGAGGCGTTGTTGAGAAGAATAAGGAAATCTATGCGTTGGTCGAATTCGAAACCTTGACGGATGAGCAGAAGGATTTAATCATCAAGGAGTGTGATTCAAAAATCAACGAATTCATTCAGAAGCGCGGTTTGAATGTTTGGGAACACCGCCGCAAGAATCGTCGCCCAGTTCCCGGATCCATCCGATACGAAGTGTTGAAACGTGCCAATTTCAGGTGCGAACTTTGTGGCATTTCAGCCGACGAAAAGGCGCTGGAAGTTGACCACATCACCCCGAAAAACAAAATGGGTGCGGATACCATCCACAATTATCAAGCATTGTGCTATACCTGCAATGCACAGAAAAGGGACCTTGACGATACCGACTTTAGGGAGATTAAGCACATCTATGAGGCTCGGGACCCGAATTGTGTGTTTTGCACTCTTCCTACTGGCCGAATTCTATTCGAAAACAATCTCGCCATGGCGTTTCACGATAATTATCCAGTGACGAAGGGCCACATTTTAATTGTGCCGAAGCGGCATGTTTGGGAGTATTTCGATTTGTACCAGGCAGAAATCAATGCCATACATGAGTTGTTGCTGAAGGCGAGGCAGGAGCTTCAGTTTTATGATGAAAGTATTACTGGGTTCAATATTGGTATCAATAATGGAAAAGATGCGGGGCAGACGATTTTTCATTGTCATGTGCATTTGATTCCGAGAAGGAGGGGGGATGTGGAGGATCCAACAGGAGGCATACGAAATCTTGTTCCCGGGAAGGGGAATTATAAAAAGTGAGAATTAGATACAGCCCAGTTTATCAGGACAAAAAAACATGGTTCATCCCAACCTCTAGAAGGATTTTTAAACAGTCCAAATTGATACGTACTTTGTTGTAGAGTACTCATTCTTTTCCCCTTTCAAAATACACCTCCGGCAACACAATCCGAACCTCCTTTTCCGCCCCTTCCTGCAACCAATACACCACAAAATTCACCTTCACACTCCTCAATTCATAATTCCTTTCCTTCATTTCCTCCACCTTCTTAACGAACTTCTGAGAGAATTTCAGAACCGACTTTCCATTGGCGTTTAGGCACTCTACTCCATTGTATTCCAACCGATCCCCACTCACCAATTGCGAAATCAAGTATTGCTTGTTTATGAAGTAATCCAACCAAACATCCTTCAACGACAAATGCATGGTCAATCGATTCGGCTGTTCATACTCCGTATGGTCCTCAACCCGTTCCATGTTTGCAACCGAATACCTATCCAGAAAATTTGAATTATAATGAATGCACAAAAGACCCTTAGCTCGAGTCATTGCAACATACAGCAACCGTTTTTCTTCATCGGTCTTTGGAGGATCTTCCTGCAACAATAGGAAAACATTGTCGAACTCTTTACCCTTGGCCTTATGAATGGTCGATACCATAATGGTCTCCACATTTTCACCAAAGAAATCCTCCAACTTCGATTCTCGAATAAAAACCTCCAAGTCCGACCGATACTTCCTTTTCGTATTCGTCGCTTCAAAATCCTTGATCAAGTTTTTGCAAATCTCCAGTTTGCTACTCCTTTGAAACTTTTCTTCCAAATCCCTTTTTGCCGCTTCCCAATTCTCCTCACTAATGCTATAAACATCCGCTGCGAACTGACTAAAAAAGTGCCTAACCTCCAGTAAATTATAAAGGCTGAACCCTTCATTCGTCTGTATCAATTTTGCCGGCATGTCGTTGTTCAAAAGCAATCCGGTTATTTGCAACGCTTCCTCATTCGTCTTGGTAAGCACACATGTCGTGCCAACCAATCCTGTCGTCAGGATGTCGTTCACTATTGGTGCAATCAAGTTTCCACTCTCATAATGCACTAATTTTATCCGACCTAAATCCGTTTGCTTGGCCAACACAGGATTCGATTTCAGTCGGTGATAAATCTGTTTCACAAACTGATTGGTGAAGTCCACCAAATTGCTTTTACTCCGGTAGTTTTCAAGCAACTCATGCTTCACCGCATTGTTCTCCTGGATAAACCGCTCCAAGTACTGCGAACTGGCACCTCTAAACTCATAAATACTTTGGTCATCATCCCCCACGGCAATCACCCGCATTTCCTCATTCTGTTCCATCAAGGCATTGATGAGGTTGAACTCATCCTCGTTCATATCCTGTGCTTCATCAATTACTAACACCGTCTTCGTGATCCGGCTTGGTTCCACCTCTTTGTTCTTGATTTTCTCGATGGTCTTTTTCAGAATCTCATCCGATTTTTCCAAACTCCCAACCTTGCCCAACAGATCGAAACAATACGAGTGAAACGTCTTTATTTCCACGAAATTGGCAGCATTCCCAATCAACGTGATCAACCGTTTCTTGAATTCTGTTGCCGCCGCCCTCGAAAACGTTACCATCAGCAACTGCTCGTGTTTGACATCCTCCATCAGCAGCAACGATGCTAATTTGTGCACCAACACCCGAGTCTTTCCACTTCCTGGCCCAGCCGCCACCACTATGTTTTTCGACTCATTATCGTTGATTATCTGCAACTGAGTCGGCGACAACTCTCCAAACAACTGTTTGAACTTGGAAGGCGTCATCTTTAAGCTCAACGTGTCCGCTTTACTTCCCGGAAAATACTTTCTTAGAAACGAGGAGTAGTTGAGATGAAAATAATCCTCCACAAACTGCAGCGCATCCCGGTAGTCTTCAATCATTTTCTTGGCATACTCGCCTACAATATGTATCTGCTGAACCTTGTTTTCATAAAAATGATCCAGTTTGTCGTAGTCCTCTTTGGTGTATCGCTTTTTATTATCCTGCTCCAATCGATCAATCGTCAACCGGTTATAAACTACCATGAATCCACCTTCAATCTTAATGGCCTCAATCCTAGCTAGATAAAATAGCGTATCCTCCACATCGTCCAAACTCACATTCAATTTAAAGAGATTCGAGCTCGTTTCATACGCCTGCTTCAACTCGTGAACCGAAAATTCTACCAAGACTTCTTCCTTTTCTTCTTCCACGGCTGAAGTCTTCCCATAAAGGTATTCAATGATGAACAGCGCCAACTCCTGCCGCTTCTCCAATTTCTCATTCAGCACCGCTTTCGGATGCAAGCAAACCACGACCACATGGTTTTTGGTGTATTCCAAACTTCTCCGCTTGATCCAATTCTTGATGGTCCAAAAGTTGAGTATCGTGTTCAGCTTATGGATACTAACGTCGTCACAACCTTTGAGTTCAGCCTCTTCGTTCAAATCTTTGATGTTGAACGTCTTCTCCTCCACATCAAACTGTGGTAGCAAGAATTTCTCAATCTTGCTGAACGCTTCGACGATGTTCAGTGAACGGTTCTTGTTTTCCCCTTTCTTGATGAATGCCGTCAGATCCTTAGCATCCGCTAGTATTTTCTCCTCCCGCAGCAGGTTGATGATGTTGATGACCTCCTCTTTAACAATCCCCAAATGGTCGCTGATGTAGTCAATTCTACTTTCTGCTTCCTCATCCGTCGCTTGTTTTCTGCTTTTGCTCGAGAAAAGCTTTTTTATAATTCGAATTCCCTTTTCTTTTTGCCGCTCATCAAACCGCTCTGATCCATGAATCTTCTCAATCGCCTCCTGCGCATTTTTCGAAAGAATGCTGTTGGCAAAAACCCTTGGCATGTTCTGCCCACGCTTCAAATAACCTGCATCCTCCAACGCTGCAATGGCCGTAGTCACACGGGTTTCGATCTCCTTCACATTCTCATCCCAACCAGCCTTTCGAGCAATTTCCAAGGCTGAATTCGATACACTCGACCGAAAACGGGTAATGTCCTTAATGGCTTTCCACACCTGCTGAATCTCCTTGATGGACAACTTGGTTTGGTTCAGCAATATAAAATGTTTCGCCAAGTCCTCTTCGTTGAACAAGACAAAACAATCGGCCTCGATGTGCTCATCCCGCCCAGCTCTGCCTGCTTCCTGAACGTAGTTCTCGAGCGAATCGGATATTTCATAATGCACCACCATGCCCACATCTTTCTTATCCACCCCCATCCCAAAAGCTGACGTCGCCACCATGATGGCCACCTCGCCGGAAATAAACGCATTCTGGTTCGCAGTCTTTTCCTGCTTATCCATTTTTCCGTGGTAGGGCTTGGCATTGAAACCGTCTCCAGTCAAGCGTTCAGCCAGATTATAAGCTTTTTGAGTTCTAGAAACATAAATGATGCTGGGGCAATTCTTTTCCTCGATCAAATCCCTAAGCGTCTGATACTTCTCTTCCTCATCACCCTTCTCATATACTTTGTAATGCAAATTCGTTCTCGAAGTGGCCGAAGTAAATAGCTCCAGTTCAATGGAAAGCTTGTCGGAGAAATAGTCCCGAATATCCTCAATTACCTTTTGCTTTGCCGTCGCCGTGAAGCACGAAACGGGGATTCCATCTGTCAGATTTTTCTTTTCTTGAATGGACTTAATGAAATCGCCGATGTACAGGTAATCTACTCGGAAGTCTTGCCCCCACGACGAGAAGCAGTGTGCTTCGTCAATGACAAAGCGAACGATATTTCGGCCAAGAATTAATTTTTCAATGGATTTGGATCGCAAAGATTCTGGAGAAATGTAGAGTAGGGAGGCTGAACCATCCTCCACCCGCTCAAACGATTTAGCCCGTTCAATCGGATCCAGCAAACCGTTGATGGTCACGGCTTCGGTAATCCCGATTTTCTCCAAGTTGTCCACCTGGTCTTTCATCAGGGATTGCAAAGGTGAAATGACTATGGTTAGACCATTGGAGCTTTCTCCACTCATTAAGGCTGGTACTTGAAAAGTGATGGACTTGCCACCACCGGTTGGGAAAACGGCGAGCACCGATTTATTGTAGACGGCTGCTTTGACTGCGTTTTCCTGTAGCGGTTCGCCACCGTATGTTCTGTACGAATCAAAACCGAAAAAACGTTTCAGACCCTTGTGAATGTCCAAGGCACTGTTGCAATAGGTGCAACCCGTAATGCATGGTTTGTTTCGCAGTCGGAACATAATCCGTTCCACCTCCGGATAGTTTTTAAGAACCCATGGTGGTGTGATGGAATGGATTTTCTGGTAATGAATAAAGGAGTAAATGAGCGACAGGCAGTAAGCGAGCTCGATTGGAGTCTCTTTTACAATGCCAGTTAAGTCAACATTCTCGCAAATCTCGTTTTTAAATACTTGCCGAATGCTGCTTTTTAGGTTATCGCAAGGGCTGTTGTAGTTTATGAATCGGAAAAATGCTTGAAACTCCTTTTGGTCGTTTAGCAATCCGAAGAAAATTTGTTTCAGCCCCTCTTCCAGTTTCTTGAAGGCGTTTACTTCATCGTAAAATAAGTCCCTTGCTTTGATGGAGTCGTTTAAGGGATTGTTTGTTTCTTCTGTTTGGAGTTTGTCGTCTTTTAATAAGGCATGGTAAGGCTTGGTCGGAAATAGGAGGGGAGAAAGGTGAAGGGTGTCGATTACGTTTGTATGTGGGATGCCTGCTTCGGATACAGCTTTGCCAATGTATTTTAGGTCGTGGTTAAGAATGTTGTGGCCGGCGATGAAATCATTGCCCTGAAGAAAAGGTATAAAATCTTTCAGTGAATAATGATGAAAGGTGCTATCATCATTTTTGATGCCGCCAATATCAAGAATTTTTTGGGTTCTTGGTTCGATTTCAGTGTCTATGAAAACGATGGTGTTCATAATGTCCTTTTATTAAGTGCCGAACCACAAATAAAGGTCGGTTCAGACATCTTTCTACATCATTGATTTTCAACAAATATAATCATTGCTATTTATTTGCGAATACTATATTGATGGATCCCCAAGTTATTATTAAATTCGAACCTCTCCCAAATTTCCCAACATCCACAATTCTACTACCATGACTCCTGAAATCGCCAGCCAAATCTACAGCACTATTTCTAAAACAATGCATGTAAAGCTCTTCGAGAAGATACAAAAGAAAGCCGTCGAATACGCTCATATTCGGGCAGAATTTGCATTAGCCGACCGCGAAACCCAGATGGAAATGGATCCACCAAGAACCATCGTTCATAATGCATTGATCGATTGCATTACTATTCTGGCACGTAATATGGGAGCAACCGGTGAAAATGTGGAGTGGCATGGGAAATTTAGAGGCGATCGGCATGAGATTGGCAAGTTTGCATGTTGGGTACACTGGTATTTGAGTGACGGGGCATAAAACTCAGAGGATATGACCGATGTTGAAGTAGTTTATGCTTTTCTGGAAAACAGGAAGAAAAAAGATCGACTCGTTTTACCTGGATCGAAGTTTCAATACGTCGATTTCACTGGTATTGACCTTCAAGAATCCGACCTCAGGGATGCCGACTTCAGCCATGCTATCCTGCGAAATATCGACCTGAGCCGTGCCAATCTGAAAGGTGCATGTTTTGACGATGCCGATTTGGCTGGCGCAACTTTGAATCGTTCCTTATTATATGGTGCAAGTTTTAAGAATGCCAACTTGAAAGGTGCTCATTTTGAATTTGCTAAACTGATTGGCGTCAACCTTTCCACCGCAAAGTTGATGGGTTGCAATTTCTATCATGCTGATTTATCCTATTCCTATTGCAGAGGAAACTTGGTGGATTTTGTGAATTTAAAAGAAGCCAATCTCTCCAATTCCGACTTCTCCAATTCCGATCTTTCCGATTCCAACATGAGTGGTGCCAAATTAGTTTTTGCCAATTTTTCGAAGTCAATTTTCAACCATTCACTTTTTATTGGGGCAAATTTGAATAATGCGAATTTCAAGGAAGCATACAGTTCATTTGCCGATTTCACGAAAGCTGACATGACTAGAATTGAAATGGACAAAGCCAGTTTCAGGGGTTCCGACATGAAGGATACGCTCATGGTTCATGCCAGGCTTGGAGATGCTAAACTGACGAATGTGAATTTGAGCAATTCAGTGATGAGTGGTGCGGATTTTTTTGGAACCAAGTTGTATGGTGCAAATTTGACGGGGGCGGAAATTGATGGGGCGTGGGATGTGGAGGATTTGAGGAATGAATTTTAGAGGAAGGGGTATGAACTACAATTTGAACCGTTTTATTATTGCTCAGGCAACCACCTATTAAACGGCACTGGAAGAAATCAGAAATGGCCGAAAGCGAAGTCATTGGATGTGGTTTATTTTTCCGCAACTTGCGGGATTGGGTTCAAGCAAAACCTCCAATTTCTATGCCATCAAGAATTTGGATGAGGCCAGCGCGTACCTGAAGCTTGAGGTGTTGGGGGAACGGCTCATTGAGATTTCTAAAGTTTTGCTGAGTCTTGAAGATGCAAGTGCTCGTGGTGTTTTCGGAAGTCCGGACTATTTGAAATTGAAATCGTACATGACGTTGTTTTCGCTGGTTGAGGGTGCTGATGGGGTGTTTCAGAGTGTGCTGGATAAGTATTTTGGAAGAGCAGTGGATGTAAGTACGGTGAAGTTGTTAAGTGAAAAAAAAGCCTTCTCTTGAAAAAAGTTTACACGTTATAAACCAAAAACTTAAACCTTTTTCAGTAGAAATCAGAGTTTAAAATTTTTACCGAGTAAATATTGAAACTGAACAAGTCGGCTCATCTTTACAAATTGTCTTAAAATCACATTGTTCAAAAATTGCATCCCCAAAAAGACCATTTGAGAGGGTGTCGACGTCAAAGTATTACTGAATGGAGCTTTGTTCGAAGATGTTGTATTTTAATAATATTGGTAATGATTTACAAAACAGATCTTTAGCAGCTAATCCGCTGTTATTGTTTGGTACAAACCCATCAATCATGATACCTATAGTATAACGTTCGTTTGAAAGTAAGAAAGAAGAACTTCTGTTTCCGGTAACTTCTGAATTATTTTTCCCTGAGAATTCCGCCGTACCTGTCTTACAAGTAATTTTGCTTTGATCAATTTTGTAATGTTCCAACGACTCAGATACAACAGCTCCAGTGCCAAAAAGGACACTATTTAATGCACAATTTAAAATGGCGGCACTATTTTCTGAAATTGACATTGGATTAGCGAATCCATTATTATTAAATAAGCCAAGGTTCAGTTTTTTACCAGATGTAACTCGGGTAAACCATTCCATCACTTGTAAAAATCGATAAGGACGTTGTTGTCCAATAGCGAGGCGATAAAGTACATTCTTTTGGTCGAGTGGAGTCTTAAAATCTTTTTTCGAAGGAAGGGTGCTATCTAGATATCCATCTTCTGTTTGTGAAAGAAGTGGCAAATCAAAATCGTTTTTCAATACTTTGGCGAACGATTTTCTGTGATTCGCTAATAGGTCTTTTAATAAGGATGCAGCATAATAATCATCAGAGAAACGAAGGAAATCCTTAAACGTACAATTGCCGAATTTTTTATTGGCATAATTTTCATTAACAACTAGTGCTGTATATGCTAAAATCACTTTCTTTACACTACCAGGAAAATAGTGGTGATCATAGACGAATTCCGAATATACCGGTGTAGACCAAGAGCCAAAGCAAAATAGTTCACCAGTTTGATTGTCTGCAATAAGATAGGTGGTTTGATTAGAAGAATGGCCAATTTCAAGCAGGTGTTGTTCTAACAAGTCATTAATCTCTGCTGTCAAATCCGCATAGAAAAAGTTACTATTTTCTGGTACAGAACGGTAGTATTTATGTGTTACACCCCATTTTTCAGAACCATTGATGAACATATTGAATCCATACACGTTACCAAATGGTCGATTATTACCGCTTAGCTTAATCTTTCTTTCTTGGAGCAAAGAGTCGGCAGACATTCTTCTTTTTAAACGACGACCATCTAATTTAACAAAGCTAGAATTCTTTGCTGACCACTCATAAGGTAACCCAGTATAGTATAAGGATGCTAAATTTCTTAGTATAGGCTTTTTATTACTTGATACAGCGGTTATTAAATCATCATCGAGTATTTCTGTAGCTGTTTTAATAAGCTCCATTTTTTGATCGCTAGTTGGCAAATGCAATTTGCACCTTGAAACTTCAGATTTATTGTTTGATTGCCAGTTATACCAATCTCCCGATTTCTTAATGTCAAAAGCTTTTAAAGTGGTTCCAGCAACTAGAAATACTAATAAAAACGTGATGCCCCACTTGATGCTTTTTCGAACATCCGTGTGTGAGTATTGAACGACTGTATCTTTACGATAATGTGAAGGGTCATTGAAAATATTTTCAAGTAAGGGCAACATAGCAATAAGGAAAACAATTTCAGAGTTAGAAATACTAATTAAGGGCATACTTTGCCCAGTTAATGGTATTAACATCAAATTACTTCCAATAGGGTAAATAAGCCCAATTATTGTTAAGGCAAGCAGAAATCGAATCAAATCGGAAGCAGGTGACATAGGGAAATGATATGAAAGTTCTCCATTAACTCGGCAAACTCTAATAGACAAAAACAATAGGAAAAAGAGATGATATATAAGTAAAGTAAGAGTCGATAATACCAATGCAATGAAAAGCCAACCTCCGTAAATCATTGACCAGAAAAAGGCATAATCTGAGAAACAAGTACTACGGTTCTCTCTAGGTATAACGAGGTCGCTGATGTTCGAAGTGGGGTTTGCTATGAAATTATTTGAAATAAGCCTATAGGAAGCGTTAGTTTCTCTGTCTTGATCATTTGAAGATTGCATACTTTCAGATGATGGTGAAGTATATGGCGCAATAAGGCGAACTAATTTTCTTTCTTTCGAAAATTGTTCAGGACTTGTATTCCATGCAAATCCGATAAGTAATACCGCTGCAAGAACTGCTAATAACGCTAAGCGTAAACTGATTTGCTTACCTATGAGTTCAACTAGCAGCAACGCAGCAAAACTATATACAAATGTGCCTGAATCGCCAGTTATCAAAGATGCAATCATTGAATAACCTAAGACAATAATAAATCGGAATAAACTTCGCTTAGAATAGTTGCTCAGAAATATTTCTTTGCGTGTAACCATTAGTAGTAGAAGAATGGCAATTCTGACAACGTGAAGAACAGGAACAAATCCCAAAAACATCTCGTTTTGCGTAAATTTCCATAATAGCATGGGAAATACCGCAACAAGTATTATCGCAATTTTGTCGATTGTTTTGCGAAACATCCAAGTTGTCATCAGTTGTGTCCCATTTCCCTTTTTTAGCAAATAGGTTACGTTTAAAAGTATAATCAAAATAAAATATAAACCTCTCCTTTCTGAAAAATGGATTGAAGCCAAAGCAAGTGGTATAGCCAACGTTGTCATCGCATTGAAGAGTATTCTAATTGCTATAAGCGATCGGATTACTGGAGACAATGTTTTACCATAATCATTAAATAATATGAACTCGAAAAATATTAGAATTGCAAGAAAAATGAAAAAAGAAACAATAATTCCGATGGAATAACGGGGTATAACCTCAAAGCCGATTCCGTTTATGACAAAGCTTGGGTTATAACCATGGCCAGATTGAATTTCTGAACCATCCTCATGAAGTAGCCTGTAATTTACCCCTAATGGAGATCTTTCATTTACTTGTAATACTAACTTTTCATGGGATTGTGTCAAATGGTCAAAATGATAAACATATCTATTAATTGCAATTGATGGTTCGACTCCAAAGTAAAGGTCGATCATATTTAGGCTATCCCTTTTTAAATCATAACTTACACCAACACCTTCATCGTTTACTGATAAGAATGTTGTTCGACCTTCTTTAACCAACCGTACGAAAACTCTTGAGCTTCTGTCACCTGCAGCAGTGTTAAATTTAATACCTTGCTGAGTCAGAATGGTTTCCTCTATCAGCTCACCGCCAATAAAGTATCGCTCTTTTCCCTTTAAAGTTCTGCAATAGGGTTGAAAGACATTGTCTTGTTCACTTAGTGTTGTTACAGACTTATTTAGCTCCATAAACCATCTTCCTTCTCTATACATTAACTGACCTAAGGTTGGGGGCATCAACGCACTAGATTTGTCATAGTTGATTGAAATTGTATTTCCACCCAATGAATCATTGTTGGTTAGGACATAAGTCTTTTTTTTATCCAAAAGAATCCCTGTGCACTTTACGGAATAAGGTAGGTTGTGGCCGAAAAACATATTCAAGGCAGCATACATCCCAAATCCAAAACAAATACATACCAAAATAGCAAGTAAAAAGTTAGACTTTTTCATAATTGTTTTTTGTTTGTTAATTATTCCTCAGCACTAGGATTCCCATCCTGATTTTTTAACTCTTCATTTTGAATGTCTGTAGGGCTAGAATCACTACTATTAAATTCGTTTTTTACTTTGACCTGTAGCCTTATTTCATCGATAATTGAATTATTCTTTTTTAGATTATCCAAAACGGAAGATAAGGGAAGCTCATAAACATGCGGTATTTGAACTCGAGAAGTGGTTTTTACTGTATTTGTGATAACTTGATCAGCATTACTTTCCTGAGAGTTAGAATCTGTCCATACCTTATTGGCAACACTGGGCTGGAATTTTCGTCTAGTAAAGAAACCACGAGGGAAGGCAAATTGATCGCCAAAAGGACTAATCCTCGAAGTGTCTTCGGAACGACTTCGGTTCCAGTAATTGTATCGGTTCACCAATGACTCATCATCGATATTATTGTAAACTTGATGATTGATAGCTGGATTTTTGTATGCTGCATCCATCATGATGCCGCTTTCTGTCAAACATATACAAGCGTGAACCACATTTTCTCCAGCTTCATCTACCGTTACATCTGTAAATGTGCAAGGGATATTTGCATATCGTAGCATGGCCATCATTAGAATCGACATTTCACCACAAATGCCTTTCTTTGCATAGAATGTTTCACGTGCGTTTAGATAGTATTTGTCTTCGTGTTCAGTGTAATATTCAATTGACTTTACAATCCAATCAAAGATTGCTTTTGATGCGTTTTCTTGATCGATGATAATCTGGTCAATCGTCTTGCGTATCAGAGGATCCAACTTGAAAATTTCAAGAAGAGTACTTTCATAATCAGATAATTCACTCTCTTTTTTGTCTTTTAAGCCGGTCCTTTCAGGATAAGTGAAATACGATTCGATTGTGTTCATAGAATGAACATAATCATCATTCAAGGCTTCTTTCAAACCTAAAATTAAGTGATCATTCGGAATCGTTAACTCCAATTTACTTTTAAGTGTATTGCTTACCGATATGGCATGACAATATTCCTGCTCGTACTCCAACTGTATCATCTCTCGTTTCTGGGCTCTACAGAATTGATTCAACTTTTCTACAGATAATCCTTCGTTCAGTATGAGTTGTTTAGCCTTTAGCTTATGGTATTCATCTTTTTCATCAATTGAAAGCTTTAATAGAAGCGCTTGCATCTCAACATAGAAAAGGAAAATAAATAGGCAAATAGCCAGCAAAAGAGACATTTTATTTTGACCTAATATTCCAGGTAATACGGCGACTTTCTGAAAGAAGTCTTCAGATGAAAGTGATGCAGTGTTTTGCCTTGCCTCCTGATATCTTGCGAAAAGGGGGATTTCAAGAGAGTCGAGTCTAGCGCGTTCAGCTACATTTGCCGCGTCTTCAGTTAAACAATGATTATGAAACCGTTCATATCGAACAGAGGCAAACCCGCGCTGGGATTCAGGAACACAAACGCGTTGGTGGTAATCATTTCTTGTTGTGATGTTTAGCTCCAACGCTGCATATCTAATTGATTTATCTCTAGAATATGCTGAATCTATTTGTGTTATTCCATCAGATTTGTGCGTTTGTAAGATGCCATCAATCTTCGCCTGATTTAACAAGACGAAGAGAGATATGGTCGAAATGAAGATGTTCGCCAATCCCACAGGAACTCTGAATGCAAAGTTTCTCTTTGAGAAACCTGCATTAATTAGGATATAGTCAAAGGTAAACACCAGCCCACCCCAGAACAGAGCCACCAAAGTCACAACAACGTAGTTGTGCGTAAATTGCAGTGCAATTTCTGCACCGGATACAATTGCCAACAATGTTGTGGCAAGCAATGCAATAGCCAAACTTACATATTTGGCTTGCAGATCATTGGTGCACAATTGAATCAGATTCAAATCGGTACCAGAAAGGCGATAGAATAACTTTTTCATAGTTGTATGTTTTTGTGTTAGTAGTTCTTGATAATGCACGCTTGCCTAATACTTTTTATATTCTGTTAGTTTACGTTAGCATTTTTTAAGGGTATAAAAAAACTCCCTGCACATTTAAAATGTACAGGGAGTATTATATAAGGTGGGTTTTGCTTCTTTCTATGATATAGTAAGACGACAGTCTAAATATTGCTCATTATTAATTTTCCGCAATTCAATATTTGCAATATACCCAAGTCTAATAAATAGATTCGAAATGTCTTTCTTTGCTTTTTCGAGAAGGAAATTGTAAATGTTGGCTTCTAAATGTAAATTAAACATTACTATTTGATATATCCCGACATCGTTTTTGACCTTTTTTATTCTCCAATCACTGTTATCAATATTAAATAATAAATCTCTAATGCTGATCATTATAAAATTGACTTTGTTTTGAATAATTTCATCTTCGTCATCTTCGTCATCTCCTTCTTCTAAAATGTCTGGGCTTTTTATGAAATTGTCATTGTACTGCAAACTAAAACTGTAGTTTAAATTCTCAATCCTAACATTTTCCTCTAATGAATCTTTGATTCTCTGCCAGTCCTCAAATGATTCATGAGGCATGTATTTCATGAGATCAACTAATATTGAAAATTCATTTAGGGTGTCAACATCATCGCGAATATCATTAGAAATACAACTATTATACTTAAAGTGTTCAATTTCATTTCTTAGAGTATTACCTTCAAGGCAACCAACTCTCCATTTGTAGAATGGATCAAACTCTGCATTATAACGCTTAATTGCTTGCTTTTTTGCCTTAGAAAGTATGGTTAATACATAATTTCTAAGGCCTATATATTGAGAATTTATATCCATTTCAAATTTATATCTTCAATCATTTCCGTATACTCTTCTAACTCGATTTTTGACATTTTAGAATGCTGTCTTCCTAGCCATTCGAAGCATAATCCCAAATCCAATTTGTCAAAAATGTATGGTTTACATGAATCTGTTTTGAACATCAATTTGTTTTTACGGTCATTTTGAAAGCAAAAATTCTCCGATTTTAATATACCTTTTAAGTATTTGGAATTGGATATAAAAGCTCCAATCCTGTTTTCGATATCGCTAAATCTTTTTCTATACTTTTGATAACCGCTTAATGTAGGAATATCCATATACATATCAAACCATCTTAGTTCCTCAATTGTGGCACCAAATGGAAATTCATCTCTTTTAAATCCAAGCTTTTGTGAGAAGAAGCGCCTTTTACTTTCCGGTGTATCATAGGATGTCTCTTTTGAAAAATTGCCAAGATGTTCAATTATTTTTGATTGTACATCAATATAGTCTTTATCTTCAAAATATAAATTGAGGTATTGCGCAAGACGTCTAGTTTTATAAAATGCTTCAAATCTTTCTATTGTTTTTGCAGTTGTATCATTTTTTAATGGCTTGAAAACATCTGCCTTTATCATTGGAGTTAATGGTGAATTTCCATTTCTAAACTCTTCAATCCAGAGTGCACATTCTTCACATATTTTTGTTTCTCTAGAATAATAATCTTTCTGATTTCGGTATAGTAAATAAGTATCGTGTAAATAATCCCTCCATCCATCACTTGCCAAAGGCAAAGCAATCAATGCTTCGTAGTTTTCATCACCCTTTTCAATGATTCTTGAAATTAGTAATTCTAAAGCAGCAGAATCATTAAGTTTATAATCGCTTTTTGAGAATATCTCAGTACGTATTTTGTATGTATGAAATGTCTCAAAAAGAAATTGTCTAGGCATTCCTGAAAATACGATTGCACTTAAAAGGCGAGATTGATACAATTCTCCAACTTCGTGAAGAAATGTATAACCTTGTGTTTTTTGCTGTGTTATTGTCTTTGCTTGTTTCTCATTTAATCGATAGTCAGTTATTATCAATACAATTTCACCTCTTATTTGATTATCATTTTTCAATTCATTCATAGCTTCATCGGCAGTGGATGTACATACCACATCCACTACTTTACTTAGTTCTTTAACAAACTCACTATTCTCATCAATTTCATCATCCAAAAGTAATATTCTCCATGGCTTCTTCTTAAGGGTTGTAAATTTACCATTATTCAATGATACGTATTTGTCTATTAAATCTTTTCCTACTAGCTCAATCATCCTTAACGCTTGATTGATGTTTTCATTGTTAATTAATTCAAATTGTGAGCAAAAAAATGATATTTTTTCATCAGCATTCGAATGAAAAACATTGTGAATGTCTTTGATACATTGTATCATTTGTTCTTTAAGAGCCTTAGGGTTTAGCTGGTTTGTTTGATTTGCCAAACCTTGGATTTGATGTATTTTTGAACTAACAATTCCTTTAGGGGAACAAGAAAAGAGTTGCACATCTCTTAACTCAGTTGAAGAAAGTTTTCTATTAAATCTAAAATATTGATGAAATTTATCTGGTGCTATAGGTAGTTGAGCAAAATTATGTCCAATGGATGTCAGTATTTCTCTTTCTGCATTGAAAATGTATTCTAACGGCAGAAATGAGACAAATAAGACAGGAGCTTTTAAATCATGATCCCTCCTTAATTCCTTGACTAAGTCAATTCCTGAACATTGCTGGAGCTGTACTTTTTCGGATTTTGAAGTCCAGTCTAACTCGCATAAAACAATCAATATATCACAGCTATTAATTGCAAGTATCTGATTGTTATAGTCAATAGAACTTGTAATGACATGGCCTTTACCATATCGTTCTTCTAATATTGATGAGAAGGAGGTGCTATTCCAAAGAATCAGTGAGTTTTCCATAGTAGGATTAATTTACAAAAACTGTTCAACTGCTTTTATTAATGCTGAGATTTGGGTTTCCATTTTGAAGAAGATTTGTAAATTCAGTATTATTGTATCTATAATATGTAAATCTCATTCCAGTATTCTCATCAACTACTCGACTTGCAGTGATCAATAATGAACGATCATTATATGGTATATAAACCTTGTCAACAAATTCGTCAGAATCAAATATTCTACCAACCATGTATGAACATCCCTTATCATTTGAAGTGAATATTACATCACCACATTCAAATGCTAATGGAACTGTATTTACAAATGTAGTATCAGCATCAAGTTTTAAATTAACTAAATCTCTTATAGGATTTAAATCCTCATTTAACTTCTGAATCTTTGTATTAGCTTCATCAATCAAGTTATGAAAAAACATGAAACGCTCAACTTCACTTTTTCTGAAATAATTTAAAACGTGGTTTATA
>Ga0302292_1001157_pt1 | contig 17367 bp, 13 predicted proteins | sample III_Fen_N2_1_FD_194553 | JGI IMG/M metagenome (GOLD analysis project Ga0302292, IMG submission 194553) | Peat permafrost microbial communities from Stordalen Mire near Abisko, Sweden - III_Fen_N2_1 | ecosystem: Environmental > Terrestrial > Soil > Wetlands > Permafrost | place: Sweden: Abisko...
ATTGAGTTTATTACTTTCCTGACCAAATGAGAAGGCAGAAAACAAGATACTAAAAACAAAAAGAATGTAGAATTTTTTCATAATATAAAATTTATATACTCCCACAGCTTCCAAAAAATATTGAAAGGTAGTATAGGAGCACGGGTTAATAATAAGTTTAAATTTAAAACTCAATCGTCACCAAATGGAATGAAAATGATTTCATGTTCGCAATAATCAATTCTGAAGCTGAAATAAAATAAAACAATATCTTATTTAACCAAATATAAAAAATTCGGATATAAAATCCAACTAATTATCATTTTGTTTTCAAGTTATTTCTATGTTATTCGTTAACCCGAAATTGCGTATATAATTTGTCTGGAGTTTTGAATTCCTGCTATTTATCTCAAATGCAATTGTTGATAGAATGGAACTAAAATATTCAAGTTTGATATCGCATGAGTTTACTTAAACATAAACTTATCTCATTGTTGATTGATAATGCAGCTACTTGAAAATTTGATATTTTTGATTATATGGGTAACTATGAAAGTATTGATATGATCGGGAAAGAACGATTTGAATAAACTTCGAAACTAGTCGAAATTTGTTTTAAGGTCGTACATCGGATGATAAAAGAGTTGGAGTTTATTTTTACTCATGTAAAGTATAATTTATTTTCACTTTTTTTATTGTTTATTTTCAATCGCACAGCGAGTTATTCTCTACCCACAGAAATGTTATCTTTGTGCCGAAAATTTAATAAGTAGAATCATGGAAAGAAAAGTGAGGGTTCGTTTTGCCCCAAGTCCAACAGGTCCGCTACATATGGGCGGAGTGAGGACCGCACTGTTCAATTATTTATTTGCGAGAAAACACGGCGGCGATTTCCTATTGCGAATCGAAGATACTGATCAAAACAGGTACGTACCCGGAGCGGAAGAATATATTATTGAATCGCTGAAATGGTGTGGTTTGGTGCCTGACGAAGGTGTAGGTTTTGGTGGAGATTTGGGTCCATACCGCCAGAGTGAACGTAAACCTATTTATAAAAAATATGCCGATCAACTGATTGAAAACGGGAATGCCTATTATTCATTTGATTCTGCCGAAGAATTAGACGAACTCCGGAAACAAGCCGAAGCCAACAAACAAGTTTTTTCGTACGATTTGAATACCCGAAACGGATTAAAAAATTCGCTCACACTTTCTCCGGAAGAAGTTCAGGCAAGACTGAAAAGCGGAGAACACTATGTTATTCGTTTCAAAATGCCTGAAAACCGCGATATTGTTGAAGAAGATTTGATTCGTGGTCGCGTATCGTTTAACACCAATCAACTTGATGATAAAGTTTTGTTTAAGTCCGACGGAATGCCAACATACCATTTGGCCAATGTAGTCGACGATTATTTAATGAATATTACCCATGTAATTCGTGGCGAAGAATGGCTTCCATCAATGCCCCTGCATGTGTTGTTGTACGAATCTCTGGGTATTTCCGAAAACCGTCCGCGCTTTTCACACCTTCCGTTAATACTGAAACCTATAGGAAAAGGAAAATTAAGCAAACGCGATGGTGATAAAATGGGCTTCCCTGTTTTCCCGTTGCTTTGGAATAACCCGGAAACAGGAGAATCGTACCGTGGTTACCGCGAAGATGGATATTTCCCTGAAGCCTTTGTCAATATGCTGGCCCTTTTGGGTTGGAATTCAGGAACTGAGCAGGAGTTTTTCTCGATGGATGAATTGATCGAAAGTTTCGACCTGACCCGCGTGGTTAAATCGGGTGCCCGGTTCGATCCGGAGAAAGCCAAATGGTTTAATCGTCATTATTTACAGCAGAAATCGGCTGCCGAGCTGGCTGCATTGGTTTTACCCGAACTGAAAGAAAAAGGTATTAATCCCGATCCACAAAAACTCGAACGCATTGTTGGCATGATCAAGGAGCGCTGCGAATTTGTGAAAGATATCTGGACACAAGCACATTTTTTCTTTCAGGCTCCGGAAAGCTACGACGAAAAGACGGTGAAATCAAAATGGAAAGCCGACACCAACGAAAAACTGGAGTCTATTTCAGCGCTTTTCGAAACCATAACCGACTGGAAAGCCGATGCCATTAAAGAAGCCTTCTCGGCATTCATGACCGCCAAAGAATGGGGATTTGGAGCCGTAATGGTTCCTATCCGTTTGGCATTAGTCGGTGGAAGCAGCGGACCAGATTTATTCGAAATCTTTGAGCTAATTGGCAAAGAAGAGACAATTGGACGAATTAAAACGGCAATCAAGGTGATTGTGTGATTTACTATGAACTCAACAGAATTGGACGAAATAGATGAATATCGATACGCTAAATCTCAAGAGAGCAAGGCAATTCCTTTTGATCAGGCTTTTCAAGAAATTGACTCCTGGCAAATGGATATTGTAATGGAGCGTATGGCTGATTATAAAAACAATCCGAATCAGGCATTGGATTTTGACCAATCGATGGATGAAATTGAAAGTGAATTAAGCTAGTCAATTCCAGATTTTAAATGATCCAATCTTTTCAAAAGATCGGATCATTTTGTTTTCAACCCAGCCGCAGTTGTGGTAGTCCTCCTTATTCCATTTTGAACCCAACCGGAGGTGCTGACGAGCTCTTTTTTTTGTTTTTAACCCAACCGGAGGTGCGGACGAACTCCTTTTTTTATTTTTAACCCAATCGGAGGTGCTGACGGGCTCCTTTTTTTATTTTGGACACAACCGGAGGCTCCGACGGCTTCTTTTTTTCATTTTTAGCCTAACCGGAGGCTCCGACGGTTTTGAGTTTTATACTCAATGAACCAACTACAGCGGCTGGTGCTGAAATCCTTTTTGTATGAACCGATGCCCGCGGCATCAACTGTTCATAGAATCAGATTGTATCAAATGAAATTCGACCCCGGCTGGGGTCGTTCTTTTTTGTAGTTTTTGGTGTCCGTTCGCTAAAGCGAAACGGCAAAGGATAGTGCATTGAATGAGAGCGGATGTTGTTCGAAACGCTATCTTTTGCCGTCACATTTATGTGACGGATATGAGAATGATGTTGTGTTTGGGGCTTTAGCCCTGAATAAGATTACACCACCTTCAAATCAACCCCCATCAGCAAAAGGGTAATCAGGATTAGTCCAACCACAATGCGGTACCAGCCAAATACTTTAAACCCGTGTTTTTGCAGGAAGGTAATGAATGTTTTGATGGCGATCATGGCAACAATAAAGGCAACGATGTTACCAATAAGCAAAGTCATTAAATTCTCCTTCAGCATCGAAACACCATCAGGATGAAGAATTAATTTGAGCAATTTATATCCTGAAGCGGCAGCCATGGTTGGCACAGCCAGAAAAAATGAAAATTCAGCGGCATTGGTTCTGCTCAGTTTTTGCTGCATTCCTCCAATAATTGAAGCAGCAGAGCGCGAAACTCCGGGAATCATGGCAATACACTGCCAAAACCCGATTTTGAGTGCTTTCGGATAGGTGACTTCCTGATCCGGACTTTCTTTATTAAACCATTTGTCGACAAACAATAAAAGCACACCGCCAACAAACATGGTAATAGCTACTACCATCACATTTTCGAGCAGTTTGTCTATAAAATCGCTGGCCAGCAATCCAATCACAGCTGCTGGAAGAAAAGCTACAAAGAGCTTCTGATAAAAAGTCCAGCTCTGAAGAAATCGCTTCCAATAAAGCACGACAACTGAAAGGATGGCTCCAAACTGGATATTTACTGTAAATGCTTTGGTGAATTCGTCGATATTCATGCCTAGTAAGGCCTCTGTAATTATCATGTGACCGGTAGATGAAATGGGCAGAAATTCAGTAATTCCTTCCACTACGGCAATAACTATGGTTTCTAAAATTGTCATAATTTATGTTCTAATTTTTCGGTTGTAAAAATAAGTTTTCCCTTCACTTTTGCTATCGAAATTATAAATTTCTTTTTCCTTATGAATCCGGTAAAAGGCAAGCATCGCAATATCGCCAGCGCAGAATAACGAATGCAGGCACATTACACTCAAGAAAAAATACATGATTTGTTCATTGTAAAATTCAATGAGGCCGATCAGACAAATCAATTTTACAACCACAAAGGGAGCTAATGCCACGATGTGAAAAGCCCGTTTGGCAATGACCTGGCGATCGGCCAACGCATAAAAGATAAACTTTTTCGGGATTACGCCGAACGAGATTTTTCGTGCTCCGGTTAGCAGATAAGCAAATGCATGTAAAAGTTCGTGAAAGACAATGAGAGCAGAAAGTGAAAAAGCAATGGACAGACCAATTTCAATAAGTAATTCTGAATGACCTTTAATCGAGAGGACAATACCTCTGGTAAGAAGAAATACAAATATCATCATCATTATTCCTTGATAGATGGAGTAAATCCTGATCACATATTTTTCTTTGGTGATTTGTTCCACTACAAATTCACGTAGTTTTTGATGCGAAACTTCGGTGAGAAGTTCGAATTCATTTTCGTTTTGCAAATCTTCAGGAGTTAACTTTCTGCTCATGCTTGTTGATCGTTTCTAATGATCTGTGTCAAAGCTTTCAGATTAATTAAACGGGTAACGAAAGCAAATAAAATACTTGCGGCAATCATGGTTCCATATCCCAGATACCAAACATTTACTAGCCGGCTAAAATAACCTGCCAGAAATACGAAGCAAATAAACAAGATCAATTTTCCGATCAATCGGTAGTTGATAGTTAGTTTTAGGATAACAACAGCAAGTAATGTTTGTGCTCCTGCCGTGAAGAGTTGTGTTACCAAACTTGCCCATGCCGAACCTAAAGCCTGAATATGTGGAATCAGGATTAAATTCAATCCAATATTTAGTCCCATACCCACCACGGCCATAAAGTTTAACTGTCGGATACTGCCATTGGCGGTAAGCAGCGTACCAAAAATATAGGTAGTGGCAACTCCCAAAAAACTGATCATTAGCAACTGAAAAATAGATGCAGACAACTCGGTATGACTATATTTCAGTAAAAGCATAATTTCCTGATCGTAAAATCCGGAGGAAAGACTTATAATTATCGCCGGAACAAACAGAAGTAAAAAGGAAAATTGTACCATCGATCCAATGTCCTCTTTTTGTTTGAGCATCCGTGCGAAAATAGGCAATAATAGTCCAGCGAATAAAACGCCAAACATAGAGACAGCATCGAGCAGTCGAAACGCGTGAGCATAAATTCCGGCTTGTTCTTTTCCATCGGGCAACATCCGTTCGAGCATAACCGAATCAATTCGGTTGTAAAACGACATCAGCAAAATTAGCAGTGCGTAAGGATAACTCTTTCTTAGAAAAACGATAAAAAATTTGCGGTCGAAATAGAATTTGAGTTTGCCGGTACGCGCTAAAACAACTGAAAGAGTAATTATACTAGTAAATAAATAGGCGACAGATTGCGCATAAACAAACCATTCGATCTTGAAGGCGTGGTGGGTAATGTTTGTAAACAGGAGCACCGAACAAATAATGATCATCAGTGAGCGGTCGAGTACCGACAATAGACTGTCGGTGCGGAACAAGTGCAAGCCACTAATGTTTGAGCGCAGATATAACGTGAATGAGATGAGAAACTGATTCAGAATCAGGAAAGCAAGCAGATGAAGTTGAACTTGCTTGTATCCGATGATCAGTGCAGCAAGCATGCAAACAACCGCGTAGATACCTGCCAGTAAAAACTTTAATCCAACAATATTGCTGATGTGTTTTTTTAGTAGCTGGCCGTGCTGCGCGATGTTTTTGTTGTTGTAACTGGTTATTCCGAAGTCGAGCAGAATATTCAGGATCATTGAAAAGTTCAGAAGCGAGAAATACAAACCATAGCTTTCATCGCCCACCAGGTTTTGTACGGTGAGGTCGATTCCGAATATCCAGAAAGGTTTGATTAAAACATTCAGAAAAAGGAGCAGCAAAAGATTTGTAATAAACTTCCGTTTCAATCGGGTAGCTTTTTCCGGTTTGATTAAAGTGTTTCAAAAGTAACAATTTTTTGTGCAGACTTTGTACATTTGAATAGATTTCCATACCATAACCATAAGCTATGATAATTGCCGTAAATACACGTTTGTTGCTACCCGAAAAGCTTGAAGGTATTGGATGGTTTACCCGGGAAACTTTGTCGAGGATAACACGTGAGCATCCGGAACATCAGTTTCTGTTCATTTTTGATCGTCCGTATGCAGACGAGTTTATTTTCTCTAAGAACATAACGCCAATCGTTTTGTCGCCTCCAACCCGGCACCCCATTCTGTGGTTCATCTGGTTTGAACTTCAGATACCGAGGATTTTAAGGAAGTATAAAGTAGACTTATTTTTCTCGCCCGACGGATATTTGTCACTAAATACCCGAATTCGCCAACTGGCAGCCATTCATGATATTAATTTTGCTCACCGGCCAAAGGACTTGCCTTGGCTTAAGGCGAAATATTACAATTACTTTTTTCCGAAGTTTGCTAAAAAAGCCAAACGAATTGTAACTGTATCCTACTTCTCGAAAGAAGATATTATTCGTACCTATAAGATTGACTCAGATAAACTTGACGTCGTTTATAATGGTGTGAATACTTCTTATACACCTACTTCGGAGGATGAAAATTCAAATACAAAAACGAAATATTCCAAGGGTAAAGATTATTTTTTGTTTATCGGATCGCTTCACCCACGCAAGAATATTTGTGGATTACTGCGAGCCTATGATGCTTTCCGTACTTCGGTTGAGTCGGACACCAAACTTCTGATTGTCGGAGAGAGTATGTTTAAAACCAGTGATATTGAACTGACTTACGAAGGAATGCGCTATAAAAATGATGTTGTATTTACAGGCAGACTGAATAATGACGAACTGCATCACGTATTAGGTGCTTCATTGGCGCTCACGTTTGTTCCTTACTTCGAAGGTTTTGGTATTCCTGTTATCGAGGCGATGAATGCTGGTGTTCCGGTAATCTGTTCAAACACAACATCTTTGCCTGAGGTTGGTGGCAATGCCGTCCTTTATGTCGATCCATTTTCATTGAGTCAGATCAAAGATGCGATGATCCGGATTTTTCAGGAGAAAGATCTTCGTGATTCACTCATTGAAAAGGGATTTGTTCAGAAGGAAAAGTTTAGCTGGGATAAAACGGTCGAGTTGCTTTGGGGAAGCATCCAGATTTGTGCGAATACCTGATCCTTCGACAAGCTCAGGAGCCGGGTAAAGAATTTAGTCCGGAAACCCGCTCCCTGAGTAGCGTAGCGTATCGAAGGGAGAACTAAATACAGAAAACGAAGATTGAATTAAATGATCCAAAATAAGCTACAACTTTATTTGCAGGAAGGCAGATTGGAAGCCGGTTGCGATGAGGCCGGACGTGGGTGTTTGGCAGGTCCTGTCTTTGCCGCTGCAGTTATTCTTCCTGAAGATTTTGAAAATGAATTGCTCAATGATTCGAAAAAGCTGACAGAGAAACAGCGATACGCACTTCGCCCGATCATTGAACGGGAGGCTCTGGCTTTTGCAGTGGGTATTGTCGACAATTCTGAAATTGACCGGATCAATATTTTAAATGCTTCATTTTTAGCCATGCACCGCGCAATTGCTCAGCTCAAATTACAACCACAGCATTTACTTATCGATGGAAACAGGTTTAAAGCTTACCCGGAAATTTTGCACACCTGCATTATCAAGGGCGATGGCAAATTTCTGCCGATTGCGGCTGCTTCCGTACTTGCCAAAACCTACCGCGACGATTATATGAATATTATTCATCAGGAATATCCTCAATACGATTGGTCAAAAAACAAAGGTTATCCAACCCTTCATCACCGAAAAATAGTTAGAGAAATCGGTATTACTCCTTATCACCGGATCACATTCGCAAATCTGGCTAATCAGCTCAGGCTCGATTTCTGAAAGAGAGAATCAGGAGTTCAAATTGGAGTAAGGGTTCCTGTATTTATGCCTTGTTGCTATTTCTTGTTATATGCATCGACTCCGGCATCCAGAAATTGCTTAAAGGCCTCAATGTTGAGGTCATAAGCTCTTGGCGAAACTAGAAGATTTCCTTCTCCGTCCAAAATGACATAATATGGCTGCGAGTTGGTGCTAAATTTACTGGTTTGAATCTCAGTATTTTTCTTTCCAAGCAGCCTTACTTCCCGGCCAGCTTTGTTAGTGTACCATTCTTCTTTTGGCATTTCTATTACTTTGTCATCAACATACAATGCCACCAACACAAAGTTTTCGCGAAGGCGTTTGAGTACTTCGTGATCACTCCATACCCGGTTTTCCATCTCGCGGCAGTTCGTACATCCGTGACCGGTAAAGTCAACAAAAATAGGTTTGTTCAATTCTTTCGATACTTTCAACGCCTGATCGTAATCAAAATAACCCTGCAATCCGTGAGGTAATTTTAGCCGATCGGAATATTTTGCCGGCTCTGTCATATTCCCTTGATGAATTGATTGACCGCTTCCCTGATTATCACGAACAATGGCATTGATGTCAAAATCCTGTGTTTCCATTGGGGGCAACCATCCCGAAATGCCTTTCAGAGGCGCGCCAAAAAGACCCGGAATCAAATAAATAACGAATGTAAATGTGAATATAATCAGCAGTAGTCGGGGAAACGATTTTACAACCGGGTAGTCGCTGTCATGCGGAAATTTGATCTTTCCCAGCAAGTAAAAACCCATCATAGTGAAAAGTACGATCCAAAAACCCAGATATACTTCACGGTCCAGAATTCCCCAGTGGTAAGTTTGGTCAGGTACATTCAGGAATTTCAGTGCAAATGCCAGTTCGATAAACCCAATGACAACTTTGACTGAATTGAGCCATCCGCCCGACTTTGGCATCTTTTTTAGCCATTGAGGGAAAAAGGCAAACAGGGTAAACGGAATGGCAAATGCAAGAGAGAATCCTAACATCCCTACTATTGGCTTCAGAATTTCTCCGCCGACAGCCTGAACGATTACTGTACCAACGATAGGTCCGGTGCACGAAAAAGAAACCAGTACCAAGGTGAAAGCCATAAAAATGGTTCCCATAACTCCACCTTGATCTTCCTGCTGAGCACTCTTGTTTACGAGCCAGCTTGGCATTGTTATTTCAAAATATCCGAAGAAAGATGCGGCAAAAATCACGAAAATCAGGAAGAATAATACGTTTGGAATCCAGTGTGTGCTAAGCCAGTTGCCAAAATCGGCACCAAAAAGCACAGATATCAGTACTCCGAATACGACATAAATCGCAACAATTGAAAATCCATAAATAAGTGCCTGAATTTTTCCTTTCGAACCGCTTTTCATGAAGTACGAAACGGTCATCGGAATCATTGGGAATACACATGGCGTGAGGATTGCCAGAAGTCCCCAGGCAAAGGCCTGAACAAAGAACCACCAAAGCGAACGGTTTTTCCCCGAAAATTCGTCATTGTTTGCTAAAGGCCTAATTTCAGTTTTTGTTTTTGATTGAGTAGCCTGAATAATTGAAGGTTCCTGAGTTGTAGTTAAGGTTTCCGCGCCTGAAACGGCTTCTCCACTTGATTTGGTAACAGCCGATTCGGCTTTTCCGCCAATTCCCGGAACATTGAACGAGAACTCAGTCTCTCCCGGCACGCATGTTTCATCATTGCATGCCTGAAAGTTTATTAAGCCACTTACCAATGCGGGCTTGTCGCTTGTCAGCTTTATCTTTTGAACAAATGTTACGAAGTCGTCGAAATACTTCACTTTCATTTGAAACATCTCATCAAATACTTCATTTGCTTTAGGTTCAGTCGATGCGCCAACCAATTGAACTCCATTTAATTTCTCAAATTTGAATTCAGTTGGCATGGGTCCACCTTCCGGAAGATGTTGGGAATATAAGTGCCAGCCTCGTTTGATTGTGGCAGTAAATTGTAATTCAGCCGTATTATTTCCGGTTACCTTGGTTTTGAATTCCCATTTGACGGGCTCTATAATTTGCGCCTGAACGAAAAATGAAGAAAAAACGAAAAAGGAAAGAAGGAAAAGGAGGCTTGATATTTTTAAAGTTCTCATAAATGAAAAAATAATGTGACTGTATTACAAACGATCATTCAAATGAATTGTTCCTGAATAACTGTTTCAGCTTGATCAGAGATAGGTGATTTAAACTGATAACTGAGATTATAAAACAAAAGTACTTAAATATTTTAATGAGGTTTTAAAATTTCTCAAACGCCCCTAACCCAAATAGTGCAAAATCATATTTAATAGGATCTTTCAGGTCAAATTCGCGAAGCTTAGCAGTGATTTCTTCCACGGCTTGCCAATCGTTTTGCACACGGGTGAGCAATCCAAGTTTTCGGGCAACATTACCCGTATGAACATCCAAAGGTAACATGAGTGCCGATGCAGGAATTTGCTTCCAAAGACCAAAATCTACAGCATTTTTGTCCGATCTGATCATCCATCTCAAATACATGTTCAATCTTTTCGCTGAAGCGCCTTTCTCAACATTCGAAACGTGTTTTTCGGTTCGATGTTCATGCTCCAGTTCAAAAAATACTTTTCTGAAATGGATTAGCGCACTGAAAATAGTGTTTCCTTTCTGAAATCCATCGGTGAATACCTTTTCAAGTCCACCATGGTTTCGGTAAATATTTTTTAGCGACTTCATGAAGTAAATGCAATCGGTCCCATTAAATGTGCGGTGCTTGAAGTCGCGGAAAACATCCAGGTCTTCTTCCGGATTATTCAGCAGAAACTCAAGGGGGTTGTTATTCATTAGAGTAATCAATTTCATTGCATTGCGGATTATTGTTGGTCTCTGCCCCCAAGCCAATGTAGCTGCAAGGAATCCCGAGATTTCAATATTTTCTTTCGTAGTAAAAAGTGCCGGAACCTGAATTGGGTCGGTTTCAATAAATGAAGTTTGGTTGAATAACAGAGCCTTTTGATCTAAAAATGAATGGATGTTTTCAGGAGAATCAATCATTTCTCTCTTTCTCTTTATTCGATGAGTCCGTCTTTCATGCGGATAATGGCATCGCTCTGTGCTGCGAAACTCTCGTCGTGTGTAACAATCACCAATGTTTGTTTAAACTTGTCGCGTAGTGTAAAAAAAAGTTCGTGAAGATCTTCACGATTTTTGGTGTCCAGATTTCCCGAAGGTTCATCGGCCAGAATCACAGAAGGGTTGTTAATTAGTGCCCTTGCTACTGCCACCCGTTGCCGTTCGCCTCCCGAAAGTTCACCGGGCTTGTGATTCAGCCGGTTTGATAAACCCAAAAAATCGAGGTATTCACAGGCTTTTTGCTCTGCTTCTTTCTTTGATGTTTTGGCAATAAAGGCAGGAAGGCAAACATTTTCGAGCGCCGAAAACTCAGGGAGTAAATAGTGAAACTGGAATACAAAGCCAATCTGACGGTTTCTGAAGTCGGCCAGTTGACGTTCGTTCATTACTGAAATATTTTGTCCATTAACAAATACATTTCCGGCAGAAGGCTGACTTAATGTTCCAATAATTTGTAGTAAGGTAGTTTTTCCGGCACCGCTTGGACCAACAATCGAGTAGAGTTTTCCTTTTGGTACTTCAAGATCAATTCCCTTCAGTACCTGAAGATCACCAAATGATTTTGTTATTTTTTCGACTCTAATCAATCTTTAATGATTTATGATGACTGGGTTGAGATAATTAGGTGTAATGACTTCAGATTCAGGATTATATTTGAGCTCCGTTGTCGATTGTATTTGCCATGTTTTCGGCTCCTTTTTTAATGTCTTTTTTAACCTCCGATACCTCATTTTCAAAATTGTTGGCATAATCGCCGTATTCACTATATCCATCCTGAATATTACCGGTAGTTTCTTTTATGCCGTCCTTAATATTAGTGGTAGTTTCCTTTATTCCCTCATGAATATCACTTGTGTGTTTTTTTATTCCCTCCTGAATGTCACTTTTGATGTTTTTAATCGTTGACCGGATATCGCCAATATCTTCACCTAATCCACCGCTGGTTTCGTTGAGTTCACGCTTAATCTCACTGGTCGCTTTCTGAAATTCTCTCATGGCTTTACCCAATGTTCTGGCAATATCCGGAATAGCTTTCGCTCCAAAAAGCATCAGGAAAACAAAAATGATTAATATGATTTCACTACCACCCATAACTTAATAAATTAGATAATTGGTCATTTTCCTAAGACTCAGCAAATATACAAACTTGTTGAGAACAACTGTTGCGGATGATGAAAAAGAGTGAAGGAAGAAAGTCAGCATATTATCAGTTGTAATTTTGCTTTCATCTTTTGCTATATAGTCCGAATTAAATAAGTTGAAAGTCTATTCCTGTTCATGGCATGTAATAGTAATATAAAAGTAGAAATCGAAATATTTTCTCAATATTTGTTTCACGAAGATATCGCCAATGTAATAATTGAATATTTTAATTCGTTTGCTTATACGGTATATTTGCTGATCTTTTTACGTCATTAAAATGAATCGCAGACTTCTCAAAAATCTTGAATCGAATGAAACTTAAAATAGCGTTATTATTTTCTTTCCTGAATTTAGTTTTTGTTTTGAACTTAAAGGCTGCAGAAAAAGCGGATCAGTTCTATTATCAGAATGCTGTATTTCACGATGAAATTAAATCTGTTCAGCTCTACCGTGATGGTAATGAACTTTCGAATCCTGTAATTGAACTGGGAAGTGACGTAAAGCTTTTACTTAAATTCGATGATCTTGCATTGGAAGCAAAAAGCTATTCATATACTGTCATTCATTGCGATGCCAATTGGAACGAATCGTACATTCAGCAAAATGAATATTTGTCTGGATTTCCTGACAATCCGATAACCGATTATGCAGTGAGTACTAATACCACGATGAAATTTGTTAACTACCAATTGAGTATTCCAAACGAAGACTGCTCTCCAAAATTCTCTGGAAATTATGCGTTGGTTGTATTTGAAGGCGGTAACAGGAAAAATCTGGTATTAATTCAGCGGTTTTATATCGTTGAACCAAAAGTTCGAATTGAAGCTTTGGTGAAAAAGGCAACTTTTGATCCGTTTAATGGTGAAAATCAGGAGGTAGATTTTAAAATTGTGGTTGAGCAACTTAAACTCATGAATCCACGTGAGGATATCAAAGTTGTTTTGATGCAGAATAAAAGATGGGATAATGCCATAGTAGATTTAAAACCCAAGTATATCCGGGATAATGTGTTGGACTACGATTATAACAAGGAAAATGTATTTCCTGGAGGAAACGAATTCCGTTATTTCGATATTCGAACCAATAGGCGTAATGGTGAAAATGTGGAGAATGTAAAGTTTATACGACCATATTATCATGTCACGATACTTCCTGATGAAATCAGGAATAATAAGAAGTTTTTGCCATATAAGGAAATGAATGGAAGTTATGTGATTGAAAGTCAGGATAGGATTGAAAATGCAGATACTCAATGTGATTATATGTTTGTACACTTTTATCTGCAAATGCCAGTCCAATTGGTTGGTGGTTCGGTTAATGTCTTTGGTGCCCTTACCGGATGGAATGCCAATAAAACCAATGAAATGAAGTGGAATTACCAAACATCTGGATATGAATTAACTTTACTTTTGAAACAGGGTTATTACAATTACCAGTATGTTTATGTTCCTGAGGGGGCTAAAAAAGCTGATTCGGTGAATTTGGAAGGTTCTTTTTATTTGACCGAAAACGATTATCAGATTTTTGCCTATTTCAAAGACTTTTCAAGTCGTTACGATCGTTTAGTCGGATTTTTAACCATTAATTCAGCTCAGAAATAGTTTAGGGTTATAAATTCAATCTGAATTTATAAGATTTGAAGGAAGATTTTCAAGGGCTAATTATCATCCTTTTTTATGCTTTAGCGAACGATCTTCAACGGGCTTTCTTCCCTAGCGTATGGGACGGTAAATGAAAATGTCGATCCAACCCCAAGTTTTGAATTAACCTGTAATTCGCCTCCAAGAAGCCTCGCGTAATGTTGCGCAATTGAGAGTCCAAGCCCTGTGCCTTCATACGCCCGAATAGTTCGGTTGTCGAGCTGGTGAAATCGTTCGAAAATTCGACTTTGATCTTTTTCTGATATTCCGATACCGGTGTCTCTCACAAAAAAGTCCAGCTCATTTGATTCCAGTATCCGATATCCGAATTCAACATCTCCATGTTCAGTAAATTTAATCGCGTTATCGATGAGCTTTTGTAAGATTGATTGAAGCAAAGTTGCATCTGTTGTAATTGCAAATTTTGGATTTGCGTTGTCGCAACTCAGCTTTATTTTAATATCTTTTTTGTCTTCAATATCATAAGTAAATTCTTTATAAAGTGTGACCATCAGGTCATTTATTCTACACAACGATTTCTTAACGATCAGAGTGTTACTTTCTATCTTCGAAAGACTAATCATGTCATTAATCAGTGCCAGTAATAATTTCCCGTTGGTAAGAATAATTTCAACGAATTTGTTTTTTTCATCTTCGTCAAATTCAGGAGATGCTATCATTTTCGAGAATCCGATAATGGCGTTCATTGGTGTTCTGACTTCGTGTGAAATATTGGCGAGGAAAGCAGTCTTTAGGCGATCAGCCTCCTCTGCTTTGTTCTTAGCTTCCTCCAATTTTAGTTCAGCCATTTTTCTGGAAGTAATATCACGTGCCAGCGAAACCACCGAATGATCATTCAGCCGAGCAATTCGCATTTCAAAAAGAGCTGAAGAACCTTCAACTTCTAATGCATACTCAATAGTCTCAATGCTGTCGAATTCAATTGATTGCTGAATACACTGGAATATTTTAGAGGACATTTTTTCAGAAAACCCTACTTCAAATATCGAATTCCCAATAATATCGTCAGGCTTTATTTTTAGGGCTTCTGATGCTTTAAATACAAAATCGACATAAACGCCTTCTTTGTCGATAATAAAGAATAAATCGGGTATCGCTTCTAAAAGCACCTGATAGCGTTTTTTATTCTCTTCCAGATCTATTATTCGACTCTGTTTTAATGTTGAATCGATAAAAAGGCTAATTATTTGGTTGTTGGAAATTTTAAAAGTGTCAACTTCGAAATATTTATCTAGTCGTTCAAGATAAAATGAAAAATGATTTTTTTTTGACTGAAGGTATTCCCTATTCCAATCAAATGAACCTCTGAATATTTTGGGAAATACGTCATCAGCCGATTGATCTTTGAGCTCGCGCGATGTGATTTTAAAAAGACGCTCAAATGCCAGATTTGTTCTTCGAACTTCCAGATGCGAAGGAGTCCCGAATTCATCATTGACAATTTCGAGATGAAGCATTCCCTGTGGAATGTTACGGATGGTTTGATTGATTACCCGTTCAGTGTTTTCTTTTTGTTCAATTAAAGCATTGATGGCAGTTTGATATCTCCACGCAACCAACATCGAACCAAGAAAATAAACAGTAAGAGTTATAAACGGATTTGTATAAGAGGCACTCGCTTCCCATTTATAATTCAACAATAGGTCAGTTAGTCCAGCCTGATAGGTGTGAATTATTAATGTTAAAAAAGACAATCCAAAGAATATGACCAAATCAATTTTCTTATCGCTGAATATCAGAAAAAACAAAAAAAATGGAATTAAAGTCCATAAGGTATTTGTCACCGATAAATGATTCGGAATAATTGCAAACGAAGTTGAAATGAAGAAAAAGTAAGGTATAAACGGAACTAAAAAAAATATATTCGTTGCCCATGAAATACTGATTTGGCGGAGACCATAAAATGCAATTCCAAAAAGTATCAGTATTGTGATATCACCGGGTAAGCACTCATAAAAAGAATTCCCGATCATATCGAGCGTAAACATTGCCAGCCCGCCGAGTAATCCAAGTATGATAAACACGTGAAAGCCAATGATCTTTAGTAAGTCATGTTTGGCATTAATGTGGTAACGTGTAGTAATTGATTTAGTTATTGCGTCTAGCATGAATTAGCGTCATCATTCAACTTATACGAGGGATTAAATATAGTAAAATTTAGATTCCAATCTCGTTTGGCAAAATTTATGCAAAAAAGGAAACGTGATTTTTATTAGGAATTTAGCTGGTCAGAAAGGTTAGTTTTGACAACTTAGAATATAAAATATCAAATTAACACTTTTAGTCATGTCGAAAGGATTTTTTAATATTCCGGATATAAAAAATGAACCCATTAAAAGCTATATGCCAGGGTCCCCGGAAAGAATGGAATTAAAGAAAATGCTTAGTGATTTAAGATCAGTTGAGCTTGAACTTCCAATGATTATTGGTGGAAAAGAAGTTACTACCGACCGAAGAGTGCGTATTTCGCCTCCACATGATTTTAAGCATACGCTTGGATATTACCATCAGGGAGATTCTTCTCATGTGCAAATGGCTATCGATGCAGCTATGTTGGCCCGTGAAAAATGGAATACCATGTCATGGCAACACCGTGCATCTATATTTCTGAAGGCCGCCGATTTATTTGCAGGACCTTATCGTGCCAAAATTAATGCTGCAACTATGCTTGGGCAATCAAAGAATGCGTATCAGGCAGAAATTGATGCGGCTTGTGAAATGGCTGATTTCTTCCGGTTTGGGGTTCGTTGCATAACTGATATTTATAAAATGCAACCCGAATCTGCCCCAGGAATCTGGAATTATAATGAATTCAGATCTCTTGAAGGATTTATTTTTGCCCTTACTCCATTTAATTTCACTTCAATTGCCGGAAACCTGCCTGCAGCACCTGCCATGATGGGAAATGTAGTAGTTTGGAAACCTTCGAAAACGGCAGTTTATTCAGCAGCAGTAATAATGGAAGTTCTTCTGGAAGCAGGATTACCTGATGGTGTAATCAATCTGGTTTATGTTGGTGGTCCAACAGCTGCTGATGTTATTTTCAAATCTCCTGATTTTGCAGGAATTCATTTTACCGGATCTACAGGAGTTTTTCAGGGAATGTGGAAAACAATTGGAGAAAATATACATAATTACAAATCGTACCCCAGAATAGTTGGTGAAACCGGAGGAAAGGACTTTATCTTCGCCGACCCAACCGCCGATCCTCAGGCATTGGCTATCGCTATGTTGCGAGGTTCTTTCGAATATCAGGGCCAGAAATGTTCTGCGGCTTCAAGGGCTTATGTGCCACAAAGTATTTGGGACGACGTTTGCACTCGTTTAGGAAATGAGTTGGCAACCGTGAAAATGGGACCTCCTGAAGATTTTACCAATTTTGTAAATGCGGTGATTGATGAATCTTCGTTTGATAAACTGGCCGGTTTTATTGAACAGGCGAGAAAAGATGACGATGCTGAAGTCTTATTTGGAGGAAATTGCGATAAATCGGTTGGATATTTTATCGAGCCAACAGTAAT
>Ga0302292_1001164_pt1 | contig 17314 bp, 4 predicted proteins | sample III_Fen_N2_1_FD_194553 | JGI IMG/M metagenome (GOLD analysis project Ga0302292, IMG submission 194553) | Peat permafrost microbial communities from Stordalen Mire near Abisko, Sweden - III_Fen_N2_1 | ecosystem: Environmental > Terrestrial > Soil > Wetlands > Permafrost | place: Sweden: Abisko...
TCGCAACTACCACTATTATTACCAGCACAAATTTTTCCATAAGAATAAATACTTGTATTTGCTCCGATAGTATCTGCACCAATATTATAAAAACTATTACCAGCACTTTTAGCATTACCAACAGTTAAAAGCTGAGTTGGTGTTGTAGTTCCAATACCAACATAACCAACATTATAATAAAGATTAGAACCAGAAGGAGTCCAGGCATCATTACCACAAGTCCAAGATGAACCATTCCATTTCAATATTTGTCCATTAAGACAAGAAGTTAAGCCTGTTCCACCTTTTGCAGAAGATACAGTATTTCCTGTCCAATTTTTATTTAAATCAATAACATCAACTCCATCAATTTTATAACTGCCAGAAGAATTAATATCACCAGATACATCAAGCTTATACACTGGAACAGCAACTCCGATGCCAACATTACCAGGAGTCATATTCAACATTAAATTACCAGCAAAAACAGAATTAAAAGAATAAAAACAAAAACAAAAAACAAAAAGCAGAGACGATGTTTTTAATATTTTAAATTTTCCTTTTTTCATTTTTTCGTTTTTAGTTTTGTATTTTTTCTCTTTTTTTATCTCTTTTATTATATCATATTATTTCCAATTCCAAACAGTGGAAATACAACTATTTATAGTAATGTTTCTATCATTTAAATCTATAGAATAATCATCACTAAAATCAAAAGCATTTCCTCCAATATAAACAAAATCACCATCTTGCGAAGCAGATAACGCATTCATTATTGCAAAAGAACCAGTATAAGCACCTACAGTAACATTCTTTCTAACTAAATAAACAGTGGATGAAATAATATTTAAGCCACTATCACAATCCATTTTTGTACAGTAACTACAAAATTGTACAGACAAATTATCTATTCCTAATAAACTAGAAGCTATATCACAAGTCTCCCCGTAAGAACCTTGTAAAGACCCGTCTCCACAATATCCACCATTAAGCTTTCTACAAGAACAATTCCCATCATAAGAAATTATTCTACCATAAGAATCATAATTTCTAACACAAACATCTTTCGAATTACTATTTTCACCACAAGTACCATATTGATTTAAAAAATTAGAATTTATAGGAGTTGGAGAAATAAATCCATCATTATCACACTCTTCTATAAACATATTTTCTTGATCATTTGTGAAATATGTTTTATTTATACCCTCCAAAAAATAATGTTTTTTAGAAATAGTATCATAAAATATTTTTTTCCAATCCAATCCAGATTGATTGTTTTTATCATTATCAGAAATAACATAATTATTATTAGAATCCAAAGAATAAAACATTTGAATAATGCCATCTCCACAATAACCACCATAAGATTTTCTACAAGCTCTATTTACATCATTATTTTTTGTAGCATTATAATCATCAATATCATTATAAGAATCACCATCTGATTTACAAACATATTGTTTAGAAGAAGTCCCTAAACCAAAGCTAACTGAACTAGAATCAGCAGCTGTTATTCTATCTTTTGGATCACAATGTTCATAATTATTTTCTAAAAATCCATCTCCACAATATCCACCACTAAGAATATTTTTTAATTTATCAGGATTTGCTACATTATCACTATAATATGAACAAGTATAAGTTTTGTCTCTATAATAATTTGCCGAAGCAATGTTTATAGTACAAGAAAATCTATCCGCCTTACATTCATAAGTATTATATTGATTAGTTCCCTTACCATAACTAGTTTTATCAGTATAATCACATTCTTCAAACATAGGATTAACAGTTTCATCACCCAAAAAACCATTATTAAAACGACAAGCATCGCTATTCCATGGAAGTCCACAAGAATATTGATCAGTAATGCTAGTACCAACACCACCTAAAAAAAATTTATTTCTAAAAGAATTCTTATTGTCAGCATCAGGTCTCCAATAAGTCCCATATTCCGCATACCATAAAGAATTAGATGTTTTATAACCTAACCAAAAAATATTCTTAGCAGATATTGTAAAATCACTTTTTACAAATTTAGATTCTTTTAAATCATCTATAGTAGAAAGCTTACCATTATAAGATTCACATTCTGTTTTAGCATCATTCCATGTCTTAGATCCGGATGTAAAAAGATAACAATTATCACTATTACCACTTATCCATCCATCACAACCAAAAGAAGCTCTTCTTTCACATAATCCATAATGACTTTCCAAGCAAGAAACATCTCTCCATTTACCACTAAAATTAAAATCAGCAACGGCACAATGATTATCAGTATTATTTTCTGGTTTTCCAATTATCCAATCTGTAAAAATATTTGTAACTGATTCATTCGGTTTAAATTCACAAATTTCCCCTAAATCTTTTTGTAGAATTCTATCACCACAACCAGGACCAATCTTAAAATCTACATTATAAATATCAGATGCATTTAATAAATTAGTAGAGCTATTAACTCCTCTATTATAAGAATCAAAAGCCATTACTCTCAAAGAATAAGGACCAACATAGCTTTGTCCAAAAACAAAATCTTTATTTTTATTTCTTAAATTAGAGCCATTATCAACAGATGTTGGATAAACCCTAATTATATTGCTTTTAATATAAGAACCATCCACATAATCAATAAATTTATTTGTAGAAAGGTCTTTATATTTTATTTTCAAACCAATATTATATTTTTTTTCAAAATAATATTTATAACTTAAAACATCACCATCTTCATCTTCCCCATCAACTTTAATTTCTATAAAATCAGAATTCCAAACAGCAACATAGTCATTCCCATGTTTATCAGCAATTATTAAATCTGAATTACCAGAACCATTATAATCGCTTGGATATTCCAAATTTGAACCAGACCAAACACTAGATTTAATATAACTATTTTTTGAATTTCTATTATTAAAAAAATCAAATTTTATTTTAGGAACAGAATTACTATTTTTACATGTTAATTGATTACAATGTGCATCAGAAGAATTATCACATTCTTCGCCTCTTTCAGTCTGAACAATTCCATCACCACAGAAACCACCACAATAAAAAGTACTATCTATAAAATTAGAATTCCATTTACAATTTAAGCCACAGTATCTTAATTGTTCATTATACCAATTATGATGAGAGCTATTAGCAAACTCATCATCAATATTTCTACCAGAATAATCTTGATAGCTATAACACATTTTTTGATAACCACCATCACACTCTTCCCCTTTATCAGGTTGAATTATTCCATCACCACAAAAACCAACAGTTAAGCAATTACCAACGTTTGCAGTATCCCAAACACAAGAATTAGAACAGTTCACGTATCTTATTCCAGTTTTATTATCTGCCGTTTTACAATATTCTGTTTTTTTAGATCCAACTTCACAAACTTCACTATAACTTAAAATACCATCACCACATTTTGGCAATCTATTAGAATAAACCTTATAAAAATTACTTCCAGAAGTACAAGTATTTTTTATAATTACATAATTATCAGAAGTAGAAGAATCAATATCCCAATTAACATTATTAGCATACTCAAATTCCATCATTAAAGAATAATTTCTTCCATTATTTAATGATTGATATTGATAAAAATTAGATCCAGAAGTACAAGCAAAAGATTGAGATTTAGAATTATAACAAGAAGACGTATCAATATTAGAATTTATATTATCACCAGAACATTTTCCATCAACACTAAACACTTTACAATCACAACCAACAATTTCATTAATAGGATCAATAGGACAAGAAGATAAACCAACCAAATTACAAAAAGAAGTCCACTGTGATGACCACACTGAATTAACATATCCTTTTATGTTAGTACCAGATTCTAGTTTAGGATAATAACCGTTTTTAGTTTTATAATCCTCTATAGCTTTTCTAAAAATAGTAAGATCATTAAGTCTCTTAGAATCTCTAATAACCTCTTTTTGAGAAGTTGAAATAAAAGTAGCAGAATGAGAAAAATTAGAAAAAACAAAAAACAAAAAACAAAAAACAAAAAAGAAAGATAATATCTTCAATATTTTAAATTTTTCTTGTTTCATATTTTTATCTTTCCCTTTTTTTAGTTTTGTATTTTTTATCTCTTTATCTCTTTTTTCCTTTTCATTATACCATTTCTTACAAACAAAAAACACGTGGAAAACTATTTCCACGTGTTCCCCCTCTTTCCTAAAGAGGGGGCTAGGGGGTGATTAAAATCCAGACACTACCTCACAATTATCAACATTATCAATATTAGAACCTTCACAATTCCATTTAAATTTATTAGAAGCAGGATCATATTTAATATTTTTAACTAAACCAAATTCACAAGCTCCGGCGAAATATATATCACTAGTTGATTTATATCCACCCGTTTTAACAGGTAAATTTTTACATTTACCCTCTAATGAAGTAATCAAATTTATATTATCTTTATCTTTCCAATTTGAACTACTCAAGCAAGTAACAGTCTTACCACCAGAAGCACCCTTACATTTCCAACTCCATTGTAAAGATTTATTTTCATCTTTAATAATTTCTAAACTTGAAAATATACCGTTTCCACAAGGGGTAATATTTGAATAATTCCATAAATCAAGTTGGTCAGCAGAAGCACCACAACTTCCATCAATTTTTCCTGTAGGTTTCAAATTTGCAGAACAAGTAGCATCATTACCTTCATTAAATCCTTTACACTTCCAAGTTATTGAATTATCAACAACCTTTAAATCAGTTGAGTAACCCTTTTCACATCTATCCATAACTAAAGATGCATCAACAAATGTTTTTCCAGAAGTAGCAGCCTCTCCACAACGACCACTTTCTTTAAAGAACATTGCTGAATTAAATGCAATACAATTTGGAGATTTAGCACCATCTCCTATACCATGGCATTTCCATTGCCAAGGCATAGTCAAATGAAATATTTGAAGATTGCTTGACATGAAAGGAATTTTTATTTGCAAATTAAAACAATCATAAGAAATATACCCATTACTAATAGCATCACATTTATTTCCTGCAGTCTTATTAAATCCACCTACATTCGGAATAATACCAGCCAAAGAACAAGATCCAGGATTTAGAAGATTTAAAGGATTTTTATAAAGATTAGAACAAGTATCAACATCAGAATTACCAAGATTTGTTGGATATCCAGATTCACACAATTTAAATTTCAAAAGTTCCATTGAACCACCATCTTTTAATTCTTTTGATGTAGAAGGATTTTGAACACCAGAAGAAGAAACGAACATATTAAGAGGGTTTCCACATTCTCCATCTATAGGAACGGAATCAACAATAGCCGAACATTTAACATCTCTAACAGGGTTAGAAGTATTAACACCAACGCCCTTACAGTCCCATTTCAATTTATTAAATGCAGGAATATATATTATATTAGATGGATAACCAGAAGCACAAGAAATTTCAGAACTAGATTTAATAGAACCAGAAGGACTACCACAAACACCATTAGCTGAAGGATCACTAAGAGAACTAGCAGTACAATCAACAGACGAAGGAGCTGTAGGATTTGCATTTTTACAAGTCCAAGTATAAGTATTAGGAATTTCTGGATTAGAAGAAGTTTTAAGTTTTATATTAGAGAAAACTCCTCCACTACAAAGTCCAGCCGGATTAAAATTATTACCAGAATATTTTAAATTATATAAAGAAATAGAACTTCTTCCATTAACACAAGTAGCATTATTTTTTTCTGTACCAAAGGCACCCTTAGAACAAGAATCAAAATCTCCACCATTAAAACCAGCGCATTTCCATTCCCATTGATTTTTAGAATTATTAAATTTAGGTTCATCAGCTACACCAATAGAACAAGCACCTAAAGTTCCACTATTACATTTCCCTTTTACAGAAAGAGAAGCGGAAGCAGAACAATCAGCAGGAGTTCCATTATTTATTCCAAAACATGTCCATACCCAATTTCCACCATCATAAAGAATATCCCCAGCAAAACCAGTATTACACTTCTTTTTAATAGCTTTTGTGGAAGAGAATTTTTGTTTTATTTTTGTAGTTTGACTAGCAGTACAAGTTCTACCGAGATCACATGGCTGACCAGAAACAACTTCTTCTCCTTTATAAGAACACTCAACATTACAAATTTTTATTTTTGGAGCCGCATCTCCTGTTCCAAAACTTTTTTCAATACAATCAGTTCCAGAAGTACATTGTTCACCTTCAGAAACATTTTTAGAACCATCCACGCAAACAGGCTCATTACATACAGGATCACTATCAGAACCACATTCACCTTTTTTAGCCTCTAAAGCAAACTTAGCATCAGCAGAACAAGAAGCTGTTTTCCCAGCATTAAATCCTACACAATTCCATTCAAATGTTTTTGAAGATGTATCAAAAGTAGGTGCAGAAGCGGTTCCAACTTCACATAAATCATTTAATTGATAAGTATTAGCAGCGCCGCCAGCTATGTTGTTACTAGTGCCACATACACCATCAAAACGACTAGGTTCGGCCTCACTAGCTCCTGACTTACCAGCACCATTTTTTTTATATCCACTTATTTCAGAATAAGCAGTTTTAGTTGCATTAGCATCACCAGTTTTAAAATCATAAAGAGGAACTAATCCCTTCATTAAAACAGGTGCACCACCATTTACAAAACAAGCATTTTCAGTAGAATCACATGTTTCTATTTGAGTTGCTCCACCAGTAGAAACAAAAGAATAATCTCCATCCCCATCAATCGTTAGATTATAACATTCATTATAATTTTTACTTCCACCATAAAAATTTTCTCCTATATTACAAACTTGAACAGCACCATCTCCACACCATCCACCAAAAGTCTTGCAAGAAGCATCTTTCCCGTTCTTAGATTTTTTATCATCTCTAAAAGAAGTACTATCAAAACTAGCTTCTAAATCTGTATTGTTTTGATATTCTTTATCAAAAGAATATCCATCATAACCATTTTGAACACCACAAACATAATTAGATTTAAAAGTTGCATCATTAAAAGACTTAAGCACACCTCTTGCATCATATATAGTATTCCCATAATCACATTCTTCAAAAAATTGATCTTGAATAATTCCATCACCACAATATCCACCAGTTCCAAGACAATCAAAAGTACATTGATATTTTCTATCAACACCATTAGAAGTTTCTGGCGTTATATAACTAGAACAATCCTTTCCAAAAACAAAATCAGAATTATAATAATTCAATTGGGTATTTTTTTTGCATCCATACAAATTATTATCACCGAAAGTTGAATCACTACCATTAGGTCCAACAATATGATTTTTAGGATCACACTGTTCTCTTTTTGTAACCTCTGTAACGTTTATATTAACAGGACTACCATCAGCCTCTTTCCCATAACCAGTCACAACACCATCTCCACAATAACCAATACTATAATCATTATCACTAACCCCATTAACAATTGGGTATCCAGCACCAGTCAAGTCTGCATCATTAACTTTAAAAGTTTTAAAATCACAAGCATAATTACCAGAATTATTACACTGATATCTAAGTGTAGGGAAACCATTAAAATTAACGTTTGCCAAATAGTTTAAATCTTTATCAACTTGTTTATAAAAGCTACCAGAATTTAAATTATTAGTTTCAATTGGTCTTGGAAAGTAAGCAGGATCACACTTTTCAAGCCACATTTTATTGTTTGCAGTATTGTCAAATTTATTTAATGCCCCAATAAATGTATTATTATTATTTACACCATAATTATAAGGATTAGCTAAATAATTACTTGTACCTACAACAATTTTTCTATTTCCAACACTATCATCAATTACAGTTCCAGGAACAAAATCCTTATCATTATATAAAAGCTTAGAATTATCATAAGAAGACTCATTACCAGAAGGATTATCATAATAATAATTAATTCCTGAATAATGCTCATCAAGATTTTGATTCATATTATAACCGATATAAGCCATTTGAATTTTACCATCTCCACAATATCCACCAATTGAATTTTGACATGCACCATTTTTATTAACAGTAAAACTCTTACCATCAGCAGGTGTAGTAATAAACTCAGACAATTTTAAAACTTTGTCTTTACCATCTTTATCTTTACCATTAGCAATCCAAGTCATACGAGCCTCTGTTTTTGGATTTGGAATTTTATAAACACTAACTCTATTATCAATAGTATCAATATCACCACTTGAAGCACATATATAATTAGGTCTAGCACCTCTATCTTTGTTGTTTAAACTAGAATCTTCTGGCGTTAAAACATATCGAGGATCACAATGTTCATAATCAGTACCAGAAACATTAATTTTATTACCATAAGATGCATTATAAACAGTATCTCTAAAATTTAAACTATTAATTTTACCATCCCCACAATAACCAGATTCTAATTTGCAAAAAGAACAACCGTAGCTATCCCCTATTTTAGTACCATCACTTTGAAGATAATAACCTGTTCCAAGTCCAGATTGACCACTCCAATTAGCATCTTTACCTTGAGATGTTGGATCACATTGTTCAAAATTACCTAAATAATAATTTCTAACACTAGTTTTATCAGCATTTACTTGAACAGTATAAAAAGTTGGGTCATTTAAATCTTGTGTTCCGTTTTCTAAAATTTTATCACCACAATAACCACCAATATCATTACAAGTATTAGAACATAAAAATTGACTAGAGAAATTTGCACCAGATCCACCGTTATACATAGCGTTACTATAAACCAAAGGATTTCCATTCTCAAAAGAAGGTGCCCATAAAGACAATTCATTAGTAGAAACACCATCAGATCCACTTGGGAAATTATTTGGAAATTCTGATCTTAATTTTTTAATATTATAAAATCCTATCCAAAATACATCCTTAGGGCCATCACCAACAAAAGTAAATTTATTAGAATTAATATATCCTTTAATTAAATTATTTTCTGCTGGATTTAAAATATTAACCAAATAAGACTTACCATAAGTATAATAACATTCAGTACTTGCAATATCATAAGTAGTTTTAGAAGTTAAACCATAACAAATATTACTTGTTTTATCTTCTGTCTTTCCAGCATTAATCCAATTAGTAGGACAATCTTCTGTTGTTGTTTTTTTACAAATACCATAATAAGTATCAGAACAAGGGACATCGTCCCATTTAGCATTCCAATCATAAAAAGAAACTTTATCAGAATTATAAATTTTAGTTTTTATAGTAGCACAATTTCCATTACCACTAGGCTCATTATTAGACCAATTTGTAAATTTATTATATCCAGGCTTCCATTCGCAATATTCATGTTGTCCTTCGTCATTAATAGCTTGCAAAACATGATCTCCACAACTACTTCCTATGTAAAAACTTATATTTTTAGAATCTTCGACACTTTGTTTATTGCCTTCAACATTAGCCCCATCAGACCAAGAATCTTTTATAGATATTTTAAATTTGTAATCACCAAAATAAGTCCCATCAATTAACTGAGTAATACCCTTATTAGCTTCCTCAAAGTTTTTACTTAAAGATGTAGGATAAATTCTAAAATAAATTTTACTAGTAATTTTACCATTAGCAAGATTAATTTTAGCCAAATCACTATGTCTAATCCATTTTCCAGTTATCTCATCACCTCTACTACTAGAATAAATAGTATTAGCACCTATATCATAATTACTTTTATAAAAACCTATTGTAGTATTAGCTTTATCCACAAAATCAAATTTATACATTATTTCATCACCATCAACATCACAATGATCACCACCATCAGCACAAGCTCCTGGAATAGCAACGTCATCCAAAGAAAATTCCAAATAAACAGAATTTCTAGAAACTTTATTAACAAAAAGAGTTGTTTCATTTATTGATGAAACACTTTCTGCATAATTAGCTCCATCTCTAACATAAGACAAAGCAGAAAAATTACTATTTTTTATCGTTGGTAAAATTGGAGAACTATTAACATATTTACAATAAGAACCTGATCTTATATAACAATGTCTTTCTTTTAAACTTGCTCCTGTACTTATTTTTCTTACACACAAATTATTTAACCACGAACAATTACTAGTTGGACAAGAAAGATTAGAATTATAATCAGAACATTTTCTATAAACACCACTTCCACCATCCCAAAAAGAATATTCAGTACCAAAATCACAATCTTCATTGCTTTGAACTTTATCATCACCACAATAACCACCACAAATATCAGTAGTTAAAGAATCCCTATATGAATCGGACTTGTCCCATTTACAATTACTTTGACAAAATCTTAATTTTTCAGAAAACCAATCATATTTTCCAAGAGAGCTATTATTGCTGTTAAAACACATCTTTTCATATCCACCATCACATTGCTCACCTTTTGCAGTGTTAACAATACCATCTCCACAAAAATCAGAAGTATTACAATTATCAGTTAATTTAGTATCCTTTATTTCATATCTACAATCAACACATCTTACTGCTATTTTTCCTAACTCACCTTTTTTGTTTGTACAAAATTCAACCTTATCGTTACCATCACATTGTTCTCCAAATTGCATAATATGATCACCACATTTTGGCAATTCATTTGATAAAGGAATACTTGTACAATTATTATCTATAGTAATATCATTACCATTACTTTTATCATTAACATTCCAATAATCAGCACCGGCTGTATCATTTCCATCTTTTCTATATTCAAAATCCATCATTAAAGAATAGTTTCTTCCATTATTTAAAACTTTATACTGATAGATGTTAGAACCTGTAGTACAAACAAATTTTTGATCTTTAGAATTGTAACAAGTAGTTTTATTTATATTTTCATTAACATTATTTCCTGAACATTTTCCATAAAAATTAAAAGAAGAACAATCACAACCCATAACAGCATTAACAGGATCGATAGGACAAGAAGATAAACCAATCAAATTACAAAAAGAAGTCCACTGTGATGACCACACTGAATTAACATATCCTTTTATATTAGTACCAGATTCTAATTTAGGATAATAACCATTTTTAGTTTTATAATTTTCAATAGCTTTTCTAAAAACAGTAAGATCATTAAGTCTTTTAGAATCTCTAATAATTTGTTTTTGAGAAGTTGAAATATATGTAGCAGAATGAGAAATAAAACCAAAACCAGAAATCAATAACATTAATGCTATAATTGGAATAATTACCTTTTTCATGAAAATATAATCAATATATTTAGTAGGTGCAAGATGCATCTTGCACCTACACCAAATTAATCTAATTATAACATTTTTCCCAAACAAAAAACACGTGGAAAACTTTTCCCACGTGTTTTTTATAGCGATTATTCACCCATTTTTTTTCTAATGAATGCAGGGATATCTAATTCATCATCTTTAGTAGCAACTGAAGATTGATCTATAGATTGCTTTACTTCTGGTTTTTCATTATCAACAAATATATCAGATTTTTTAAAAGTACCACCAGTAAAGAAACTTTGATTTTGTTGATTATTATTAGCGGATCTAACGCTATTTAATTTATCATCTGAAAATCCAGTAGCAACAACAGTAACCTTAATATCATCTTTCATAGAAGGATCAATAACAGCACCAAATATAATTACAGCATTTGCATCAGCAGATTCTGTAACAATCTTAGCAGCTTCATTAACTTCATTCATAGAAAGACTTGGACCGCCAGTAACTGTAAATAAAATTCCTTTAGCACCATCAATAGAGATCTCAAGTAAAGGACTATTTATAGCACTCTTAGCAGCATCTACAGCTTTATTTTCACCAGAAGCATTACCTACACCCATAAGAGCTGACCCAGCGTTTTTCATAACTTTTTTTACATCAGCAAAATCAACATTAACAAGACCATGAGTTGTAATGATTTCTGTAATACCAGAAATACCTTGTTTTAAAATTTCATCAGCCAAAGCAAAAGCTTCAACAATAGTAGTTTTCTTATCAACTATTTGTAAAATTCTATCATTAGGAATAGTAATAATAGTATCAACATTCTTTGCAAGTTCTGCCATAGCAGAATTTGCAACTTCCATTCTTTTTGCACCTTCAAAAGAAAAAGGTTTTGTAACAACAGCAATAGTTAATGCACCAAGTTCTCTAGCAATATTAGCAATAACAGGAGCAGATCCTGATCCAGTTCCACCACCCATACCAGCTGTTATGAAAACCATATCAGCACCTTTTAATAATTCTTTAATTTCATTTTGACTTTCTTCTGCAGATCTTCTAGCAATTTCTGGATCCATTCCAGCGCCTAATCCTCTTGTAATTGTCTTACCAATATTAACTTTAGTAGGAGCAAGAGAATATTGTAAAGCTTGAATATCTGTATTAACAGAAATAAAATCAACTCCTTTTATTTTGGATTGAACCATTCTATTAACAGCAGAGTTACCTCCACCTCCACAACCAACTACTTTTATTTTCGCAAACATGTCTAAATCAGGTTTTATTTCGGCCATATGAAAAAATTAAAATTTAAAAAGATGTAAAACTTGTTTATATTTTACATCTTTTTATTAAAACCTTCAAAAACCAGAACAATATTTTTACTCATTCTTAATTTGGTAAAAATTTACCAAACATATCTTTAATAAATTTAAACGGGTTACCACCTTTTTTGTAGCCTCTGCCTTTGTTTCCGAACTCTTCATCTTCATATTTACTTCCAAAAAGAACAAGTCCAATAGCTGTTGAAAATGCTGGATCAGAAGTTTTGTCAATTATACTATTAACGTTTTGCACAGCCCCAATTTCAGCTGGAAGTTTACAAATCTTTTTTGCAACATTAATAATACCAGATAATTTAGCTCCTCCACCAGTCAAAATTATACCAGCTGGAAGTTTAGCGTTTCTGTTTATTTTCTTTAATTCCTTATCAATCATGGTAAACATCTCTTCAACTCTAGCTTCTATAATGTTCTTAATTTCTTTTTTAGAAATTTTATCTTGATTATTTGAATCAAAATCAGAAAGATTTAAAAAGTCCTTTTTTTCTAAGCTCTTCTCATCTTCAATACCATATTTAATTTTTATAGCTTCAGCAATATCTATATTAGTCTTAAGACCAATAGCAAGATCACTTGTTATATGTCTTGAACCTATTTGTAAAACAGAAGTTGTTAAAATATTATTATCTTCATAAACAACTAACGTTGTAATACTTTGACCAATATTAACAAGGCAAACTCCTAAATCTTTTTGTTTCTTAGTTAAAACAGCTTCTGCTGTTCCTAATACAGAAAAAATATAATCATTAATATCAACGCCAGTTCTGTAAATAGCTGTTGTTAAATTTTTATTTTGGGAAATTAATCCTTGAATAATATGAGCTTCTACTTCAAGTCTAACACCAGTCATACCAACAGCATCTTTAATACCTCTTTGACCATCTATTATAAATTCTTGGGGCAAAACATGCATAATCTCATAATTATGAGGACTAGCAACAGCTTGTGCTGATGATAAAACTCTATCAACATCATCTTGTCTTACTTCTCCTTCAGCTTTTGCAACAGCAACAACACCATGACTATTTTGAGATATAATATGAGGACCAGCTAATCCAAGATAAACGCTTTCAATTTGAACACCTATCATTTTTTCAGCTTGTTCTATAAGTCTAGAAACACAAGAGACAGCGTCTTCTAAACTACTAACCATTCCTTTATTTATTCCATCAGAAGAAACTTCAACTCCACCGATTATATTTACATAACCATCAGCACCTTTCTGACCAACTGCAAGTTTTATAGAATTTGAACCGATATCAATACCGGTAATTATATGATCCACAATAATTAAATTAAAATTCTTAATATAAATAATATTATAACATAACATCATCACTACTTACAAACCCCCCTAATATCAGGGGGGTTGGGAGGTTATTCCAAGTTCGTTGTAAATCTAACATTACTAATAATCTCATCAAACAAAGCCTTATCACCACTTTCTTGATAAGTTAAAACATAAACATTAATATAACCATTTCCGACAGAATTAATATTAGGTGCCCAGAAATAATAAGAGTTTCCTTGGTTATAAATCATATAATCATCAGGGAAAGAAGATCTTTTTATAAATTTATAAGTTCCACCAATATTCATTCTTGTTAACCATTCAGTAAAATTTATAAATGGACCATAAGAACCTTCTACACCAGAAGCGTTCTTATACATTCTAGGAACATTCCAAATTCTCATAACCATAACAGGTTTAGAATCAGAATCTACAAACACTTTAGCAGTATCGTTATACATTTTAGTAATGTCGTTACTATCACTATGGATAACATAAACACCACTAAAACCTTTAGATGCTGCATCACAAACAGACATGCAACTTCTATTAATACATTTATAAGTAGAGCTGCCACAAGCAGCATCATTAGTATTTATATTATCATTTCTAGTAGATAGATCTGATTTACTTCCTTTACAATAATAGAAACCAAAATTATAAGAAGGATTATTATATTCATAAAGATCATCATTATAATCAATATGTAAATTATCAAAAGATATACCAACATTACCATTTGTATAAACTCCAAAATATCCTCTAGGAAGCCTACTTGAATCACTTATTGTTATAACATTTACAAAACCATTACGACTAACAGCTGCATCAGAAGAACTCTTACCATCACTAGAAATATCAAATTTAATATTAGAACCAGTTCCAACAAGATCAGTTCTATAAGCAAGAGTAAAATCATACCACTTATTAGAAATATCAGATGTTATCGCTTTTGTAGAAAGATATGCCCCACTTTTATTTAATCTAATAGTTTTATTATTAATTTCTATTTTATAATAATTCAAACCATCCTTACTTTTATTAAATATAATACCAAAATCATGTTCGCTAGTAGGCTTAAAAGATCCTTTAATTGTATAATTATCAGCATCAACTTTAACACTATATATAATAGTAGAATCATCATTTCCAGGATAATATAAAGCCTTATCTTTTATTTCCCAAGTACCACCACCATTTATTTTACTAAACAATGTTAAATCTCCACCACTAAAAGAATTATTTAAAGACGTAACTTTACTAGAAGAAGAAGTACAAGCTTGACTAAATTTATAAGTAGAAACACAAGCTTTAGAAACATCAACAATACAACCAGGTAAACAAACCGGATTACCAGATATTTGAGTATAATTATCTTCACCAAATATCATGTCACACATACTACCTATAGAATCAAATTTAACACCGGAAGTAGGTGTACCTATATCACACATCTCACCATCATCTAAAATTCCATTTCCACAATATTCAACTTTAACAGCACAAGAAGCATTAGTTCCACCATTAGAACCATTACAAGTCCAAGTCCATGGACCAGTTCCAGAAACAACAGAAGGAACACCACCATTTACAGCACATAAATTAGTAGTTGGAGCAGATACAATAGGAGTTTTTATAACATCCCCACAAGCACCATTTACTTTTGGCTCAGAATTACCAACATGACAAAGATATGTACAACCATCACCGTCATTTATATTACCATCATCACATGTTTCACCTGCATCTTTTTCTATTATTCCATTCCCACATTTTCCACAGAAACCAGTATAGTAACGACATCCACCAGAACCATTAGAAGGCACTGTACAAGAAAGATTTCCAATAGTTGAAAAATTAATACCGTTTTTATCTTTAAAATCACTACAAGTTTTACCACCAAGTTGAGTACCATCACACTCTTCACCAGCGTTTATAATATTATCATTATTACATTCACAAGCACCACCTTTATCAATACTTGTTTCGTTTCCATTTTTAATGCCATCATTACAAGTACCAACAGTAATTAAAGAAGTATTATTATCTTTACTATAAAATTTATCACCTGTACCACCAACAGTAAGAGTCACATCAACAAGATTTTTTACAACAGCAGATTTTCCTTTTATATTAATTATCTTAGTATTGAAATTTGAATTATCGCAACTAGCGTAAGTATTATCTGTACATATTCCAACCTTTAGAGCAGCAGCTGTATGCCAATCATAAGTAGATCCACTTGGAATAATTATATTCAAACACTTACCAGCACTAGAACTTGGTATAGCCGTTAATTGAAGATCTGGATTAAGTCTAACATGAAGCTTTTCTGATCCAGGATTTGCATAAACACTATCAATTTTACATTGTTCTGATTTAGTTTTAAAACTCCAAGAATAATCTGCAAGCATAGCAACTCCAGAAGTACTCTTAATATTTTTAACAAGAGTAATTTTATAATAATTATCCTGAAGCAATCCCCCATTAATAGATATTGTTAATTCTTTATCATTTAAAACTGATAAATTTAATTGATTTAAAGTCACATTAGAACAAGGACTTCCGGTTTTTCCACAATTTTGAAAAATAATATTATTTAGATTATTTAAAGCTGAAGCACTATTATCACTAAAAACTTCTAAATCAAAAGCAACTACAACATCTACGTTTGGACAAGCGTCAGTCTTCCCTTTAAAAGGAGAAGGATTACTTAAAACATTTGTCAAAAAAGAATGTTCAGCAATACAACTAGATAATTCTTGAATTCTAGGAGGACAACTAGAAAGAGTAGACGTACAAACATTAGAAGCACTACAACATGAACCAGAAATACAAACATTAGAAGTAGAACAATTATAACCCTCTCCTCCAACAACTTTACATTCAGCAGTACATTCCCCATTAACACCATTATTACTACCATCGTCACATTGTTCTGTACCTTCTATGTTTCCGTTTCCACAAATAGAAGCCCCTCCGCCACAGACACCACCATTATCAACAGATGTTTCGTTCCAATTTTGAATACCATCAGAACATGTAGCAACATTAACAAAAGAAGTTTGAGGTACACGATCTTTACTATAAAATTTACCACCACCGTTTGGTAAAGTAATAGCAACATCAACTAGATTATTAGCTAAACCAGTTGCTGCTTTTCCTTTTATATTTGCTATTCTATTTACTTCAATTAAGTTATTTAAATCTGCATTATTACAACTTTTATCACTAGAATTAATACATAAACTAACTTTATTAATATCAGCAGTATGCCAATCATAAAGACTTCCAGCAGGAGCTCTCAAAATTAAACATTTTCCAAGATCAGAACCTGGTACTGGATACAATTGACTATAAGGTTTATTTTGAGTTTGAAGTCTTACTATTCCGTTAACATCAGCATCCCCACTATTACTATCAACCTTATCTATTTTACAATCATTACCAACAGTAAACATCCAAGAATAATCACTACCCATAGCAATATTGGCAGAATTTTGAACATTACTTTTAACAACAATTTTATAAAATTT
>Ga0302292_1001167_pt1 | contig 17274 bp, 16 predicted proteins | sample III_Fen_N2_1_FD_194553 | JGI IMG/M metagenome (GOLD analysis project Ga0302292, IMG submission 194553) | Peat permafrost microbial communities from Stordalen Mire near Abisko, Sweden - III_Fen_N2_1 | ecosystem: Environmental > Terrestrial > Soil > Wetlands > Permafrost | place: Sweden: Abisko...
TGTATCTCAGGGAGCATCTGAGCAAGCTTCTTCGGCAGAGGAAGTGTCGGCATCAATTGAAGAGATGGCCGCAAATATTCAGCAAAACAAAGAGAATGCGAAGCAGACTGAAAAGATAGCCATCAAAGCTGAAAGAGACATTCATTTTGGCAGTGAAAAGGTTATTGAAACCGTTGATGCCATGCGTCAGATTGTGAATAAAATTTCAATTATTGGCGACATTGCATTTCAAACCAATATTCTGGCATTGAATGCTGCAGTTGAAGCAGCCAGGGCAGGAGAGCATGGACGCGGATTTGGAGTGGTTGCTGCTGAAGTCGGTAAATTGGCTGAAAGAAGTAAATTGGCTGCATCTGAAATTGATCAGCTTACCAAATCGAGTGTTTTTAATGCTGAAGAGGCCGGAAAATTGATGAAAGAAATTGTCCCTGATATTCAAAAAACATCGCATCTCATTCAGGAAATATCGGCGGCAAATCTGGAACAAGGTGCCGGAGCTGATCAGATTAATTCGGCAATTCAGCAACTAAATATGGTTACCCAACAAAATGCAGCAGCATCCGAGGAATTAGCAACCAATGCAGTTGAATTATCGGCACAGGCTGAACAACTACAGGAGATTATTTCCTTCTTCAAAATAGGAAATGCGGATCATGATTACCGTGTTCCAAAAACTGTTTCTCAATCAGCAATGCCAATTGAGAATATTTCGTCAGATGTTAAAAGAGGGGTCGTTATTGAGTTGGATGAGCCCGATAGCTCTGATGATGAGTTTGAGCGATTCTAAAGCTAGGTACAGAAAGGAAAATAAATTAGGTGAAGTCAGAATTTATTGAAATATCAGACGAGTTATTTCTACAGGTCGGGAAAATAATAACCGAAAAATTTGGCATCAGAATGCCTCCTGAAAAGAAGATCATGTTTCAGTCGCGATTACAGCGACGGCTTCGAGAGCTTGATATTCATTCGTTTTATGATTATGCCGCAATGTTATTTAATGATGATAATGAAACAGAGGAGATTAATTTGCTTGCTGATATTATTTCAACAAATAAAACTGATTTTTTCCGTGAAAAAGAGCATTTTCAATTTTTAGAAACTCAGCTGTTTCCTAAACTTTTAAAAAATAGTGTTTCCAATGTATATCCGCAATTAAAATTTTGGAGCGCAGGCTGTTCGAGTGGGCAGGAAGCTTATTCTATTGGAATTCAACTTAATGAGTTTATGCGGAGCGAGAAAGTACTGTTCGATTATTCCATTATGGCAACTGATATTTCAGGTCGAATGTTAAGAATGGCAAAGCAAGCAGTTTATCCAATGTCACAGGTAGACGAAATGCCTATTGAACTCAAGCACCGCTATTTTTTAAAAAGTAAAAACACCAAAGAACCGAAAGTAAAGGTCGCAAATGAAATCAGAGAAAAAGTAACGATAGCTTACATGAATTTAATGGATGGTGGTTACCCGTTTAAAATTCCATTTGACATTGTATTTCTACGGAATACACTGATATATTTCGAACCGAAGGTTCAATTACAAGTTCTGACAAAGGTGTTGGATTGCTTAAAAACAGGAGGTTATCTTTTTATCGGTCATTCAGAGTCATTGATTAATCTACATCTACCCATACAATCTGTTGCGCCAAGTGTATATATAAAAACCAATACCGAAAGGTTATGAATTCAATTATAGAAAAAGAGATGAAAAAATGCCAGCAGCAAATTTTGCATCTCGAAAAGGAAAATGAAGAACTGGTTAAAAGTCTTTATGATGTAAATGAGAAATTACGCAATTCGGAGCGGTTGAAAGGTCATTTCATCAGTAATATTACCAATGAAATTGTCAATCCCTTTACAAGTGTGCTTGCATTAGCTCAAAGTATAAAACAATTGAATGAAGGTGATATTTCAAAAGCCCACCACATGGCCGAACTTATATTTGAAGAAGCGTTTCATCTTGATTTTCAATTAAAAAACATTTTTGCTGCCGCTCTTATTGAGGCTGGCAAAGAAGAGATAAAATGCACTGCCATCGACATAAATGAGCTAAGCAATGTTGTTGCTAGCTATTTTAAACCACTGCTTGACAAAAGTCGGATTAAACTTTCTATTAGGGTTTCCGCTGCAATAATTAACGAAGATCCAGTCTTGTTCATTTCTGATCGGGATAAATTGGAGTTAATACTAAAAAATCTGATTAGTAATTCAATAAAATATAGTCCTGTAGATTCTCTTATAGAAGTAGAATACATGCTTTCCAAAGGGGAACTCCAGATTGAAGTCTCCGATCATGGGAAAGGAATTAACCCGGAAGACCGAAAAATTATTTTTGATCGGTTCAAGCAGCTCGACGAAAAAATCAACTCAATCAATACAGGTCATGGATTGGGTTTATCGATTGTTCAATCATATACTGACATGTTGGGCGGTAAAGTTAGTTTAGATACCAATACTGAACTTGGGACAGCGGTTATAATTAATATACCAGAAAGTTCCGGAGAAGGTGAATGGGACGATTTAGAGAACTTTTTACTCGATTCTGAAGCTAGCTACTAATGAACTCTACCAACTCCGATCATTGTTTCTTGCATCCGTCAACTATTTGTGTCAGTAATAAAGCACAATGGGTAACAACTGTGCTCGGATCATGTGTGGCTGTGTGTTTTATCGATAGAAAACGAAACATTGGAGGAATTAATCATTATATGATGCCTTATTGGAATGGTGATGGTTTGGAGTCTCCAAAGTATGGTAATGTGTCCATTTTACAATTATTTCAGAAAATGCTTGATTTTGGTGCAAAAAAAGAAGATATTGTATGTAAAATATTTGGAGGAGCCGAAGTCTTAAGCGAACAGAATTCGGTATTTAATGTTGGACAGCGAAATATTGAATTGGCCTATAAAATGGTTGCAGAATTAGGTATTTCAGTTGTAAGTTCAAGCACCGGAGGAAAGCATGGCCGGAAAATACACTTTAACACCGGAACCGGCGAAGTACTGCAAAAGTATCTGGTTAAAAGTAACTTAATAAGGAAGCAAGATGATCAGAAAAATTAAAGTGTTGATTGTTGATGATTCTGTTTCTGTACAAAATATACTTCGGGAAATTATGACCGGTGATCCTGAATTAGAGGTCATTGGGGTTGCTTCGGATCCTTACGAAGCTGTGACAAAAATTGCTGAAAATCTTCCGGATGTAATTACGCTTGATATTGAAATGCCACGGATGGATGGACTTACTTTCTTACGTAAATTGATGAAACAACATCCAATACCTGTTGTTGTTATCTCCTCGGTGGCTGGTGAAGGTTCGGATAAGGGAATTAAAGCGTTAAAATTAGGAGCCAGAGAGATTATCACTAAACCTAAATTGTCAAGTCCTCAACAGATTGAAGAATATAGCATCCGCATTATTGATGCTATTAAAGCCTCAGCTATTTCAGAAAGGGTACGATCCAGTACTTTAAAATCAACAAACACTGAAATAGTTTCTGTCGATTACAAAGAAAAATCATTTGGACATATAGATACCTCCAAAGTTTCAGATGAAGTGATACTGATAGGTGCCTCTACTGGCGGTACTGAAGTAATTTCCAGAATTTTGAAAGGTCTTCGAAACGATTTACCCGGAATATTAATTGTGCAGCATATGCCTGGAGAATTTACTAAAGCTTTCGCCAATCGACTTAATCTGGAGAACAATCTGTATGTAAAAGAAGCCGAACAGGGTGATGTTGTTAAGCGTGGATGTGTGTATATTGCTAACGGATTTAATCACCTTCAATTGATTAAGGAAAACGGAGTGTTTAAGTGTAAACTTGAACCCGGGGAATTAGTAAATCGCCATCGGCCTTCTGTCGATGTATTGTTTAAATCAGCTTGCAAATTTTCAGGCAATAGTATTTCTGCCGCTTTGCTAACAGGTATGGGGGCTGACGGGGCAAAAGGCTTGCTCGAATTACACCAGATAGGAGCAAATACATTCGCACAGGATGAGAAATCATCAGTCGTATTTGGTATGCCCAAAGAAGCTATCAAGCTGAACGCAGCAAAGATGGTTGGTAATCCGGATGAATTAATTAATTGGATAAACACAACATATAAGTCAAATGATGGATAAGAACCAGGTTTCGAAAATTTTGATTGTGGATGATGTTCAGTTAAACCTTGATTTGATGAAAGAGATTTTATCAGGGAAAGGATATCAGATTGCAACAGCGATTAATGGGAAATCGGCTATTGCCAAAGCTAAAGCACATAAGTTTGACCTGATTTTGCTTGATGTTATTTTGCCGGATATTGATGGATTTGAGGTCTGTTCTCACTTAAAATCAAGCTCACAAACTCAGGATATTCCGATTATCTTTCTGACCGCAAAAAAGGAAAAAGACAGTATCATACAAGGCTTTAATCTGGGAGCAGTCGATTATATTCCGAAACCTTTCAGTAAGGAAGAACTTTTGGCACGAGTTAATCTTCACCTAACATTACGTAAATATCAGGCCGAGCTTATTCGCTCCAAAGAAATGGCAGAGGCTTCTGCGAAAGCAAAAGCTATTTTTTTAGCCAATATTTCGCACGAGATAAGAACTCCAATGAACGGAATTATTGGAATGATTGATATTCTAAAAAGAACATCTTTAACTGCAGAACAACTTGATTATATCGATATTATTGGTATTTCAGGAGAGAATCTATTGATGATTATTAATGATGTTCTCGACTTCTCGAAAATTGAAGCTGGACAAATCACTTTTGAACACATACGATTTAATTTGTGTGATGAAATAAACGAGGTTATCAAAATTCTTCGCTACAAAGCGACAGAGAAAAATCTTGATCTTTCATTCGAAGTTGCTCCCGATGTGCCACAATTGCTTATTGGGGACCCATTAAGACTTAAACAAGTACTAATCAATCTGTGTAATAATTCGATAAAATTTACAGCGGAAGGATTTGTGCATGTATCAGTAAAAAAATTAGAGCAGAATGAATGTGCAGTCCGATTACAATTTGATGTTAAAGATACGGGCATTGGTATTTCTCCTGCAAATCAATTAAAACTGTTTAAATCCTTTTCTCAGGCCGATGTTTCAACAACCCGAAAATTTGGGGGGACAGGTCTTGGTTTGGCTATTTCCAAAAATCTGGTTCATTTAATGGGTGGCGAAATTGGAATAATTAGCGAGGAAGGAAAGGGAGCTATTTTTCATTTCGATGGAGAATTTGGAATTGCCGGACAAGATCTTTCGGATGCCGAAACACAGGAATTGGAAGATTCAGTTTATCGGGAGAGGAAATTAAAAATTTTACTGGCTGAGGATAACGTAATTAACCAGAAAGTTGCTATATTAAATCTGCAAAAACTTGGGCATAGTGTAATCGTCGTTTCTAATGGTATTCAGGCAGTTGAACAGTTTATCAAGGAATTACCCGATGTGATTTTTATGGATGTTCAGATGCCTTTGATGGATGGAGTTGAGGCGACAGCTAAAATACGGGAGTGGGAAAGTGAAAATAATATTACTAACCGGGTACCTATTATAGCAATGACAGCCAATATTCTTAAAAGCGATAAGGATATATTTGTAGCAGCTGGAATGGATGATTATTTGAGCAAACCATTTAATGTAAGCGAATTGGTTCGACTTTTTGACCGGATTTACAAGCAGTTGGAACGAAAAAATATATAATTTAATATATTAAAGTATGGAATTTTCTGATAATACTTACTCTTGGTCAGGTAAAACTATTCTGGTGGTTGAGGACAATGAAACCAGTAATATCTATTTTGAAGCAGCTTTGAGGAAGACAAAAGCAAGTTTGATTTGGGCCAAGAATGGACTGGATGCTGTTGAAATGGTCAAAAATGACAACAAAGTTGACTTGATTTTAATGGATATTAATATGCCCAAATTAGATGGGATCGAAGCCACCAGAATTATCAAAAATCTGTATCCTGAGATAATTATTGTTGTCCAGACAGCATTCATCCTTTCGGGAGAAGAAAGAATGTGCCAGGATGCCGGGTGTGATGAATTTATTACTAAACCAATTCGTTTAAAATATTTGCTTGATACTCTAAATCGCTACCTCGCAACCCAGAGTGAAATATAGGCTCCAAATTTTGATTTTTTTGTTGATTCAACCAAAGGCAGGAAGCCGGAATATAAAAATCCTTCCTTAAATATTGGTTGATTCGTTTTAAGCTGTTTGGAGGCAAAAGCCTCGAAATCACCCTCAGAACCATAAAATAATTCGAATTTTCCTTCCGATTTAGGATGAATTCTTTTTTCGATAAACATTGTTAGGATTCCCATGTTCATTCGGCTGTTTATTTCTATGCAAGGTTGCATCATGAGGCTATCCTGACTTCTGAAAATCAATGCATCAACACCAATAAATCCCCGATGTATTTTTGGGTATGCTGAGGTCTTCATAGCTGATTTAAGCACATTTGCCGTTTCTTCAATCATGAACTCCAATTTGGGAATATTCTCCTCGTTTGCATATTTTTTTAAGTTGGGACGAATTAACGTGCCAATATATTGTCCATTCGAATTGGTTTCAAAAATAGAATGCCCCAAATACTTAATTTCAGAATCTTTAGATATTTCAAACTGAAATGAAATGTCCATTAATTTTTCCAGATAGGGCTCAGCGATCAGGTAGTTTTGCTGCTTTAATACACCTGAAATCCATTGTTTGTTGGAAGTATTTAATTTTGTTTTTCTAATAATTTGAATTCCTCGACCCGAGGAACTCAAGGGAGCCTTCAGAACCAATGGCGAATATTTTTCTAATAGCAAATCGATTTCATCACAACTTGCAACTTCCTGACCATTCATTTCCTTGCCGATAAACCAATCTGGTGGATTGTTATTCAGAATTCCGTTTAAAAAATTAAGCGAAGTTGATCGTTCAAAAAGTAATTTACATTCAGAACTCCAATTAAAGGTTGGACTTATTTTAAACGATCCTGAGCATTTCTCTTTCAAGTGTTTTAGCTTGAAATGAGCGGCCGAACTCCATCCCCATGGAAATATAGCATTTATAGAGTCCTTTGGAAGCGACTCCAAATCCGTTAACAGACAGAATTTGGGTAAATTGAAACCTGCATCCGTCAATAGTTTCAAAAAACTCGCCGAAGGTAGGTTCTCTGTTAAAACAAAATCATCTTTGGTGCAAAAAGCAAATGGGAGTATGGCCAAGTCCCTTTCCATTTCCTGAAGCAAAAGTGGAGGTTGGTAACTGAATGATCCATTGGCAACTGCAAGTTCGCACGTTGGATTGAAATAGTAAATGTTTGCTATGACCATGAAATTTTGCTTAAACCAGAAGGCAAATATAGAACCCAATTTGTAGCATTTTCATTAATTAATGAAAAATAAACATCAATTTGTTTTGATTTGTAGAATTAGAATATACATTTGCAGTATAAAGTAATTACAGACAATTAAGTCTTTATCTAATGAAGCAATATTCTTCTGAAATAGTAAAAATGAATTCTTCACTAAACATGTCCGAAACTATGGGTATGTGTATGTGTTATAGTTCAACTTTTCAGAAGGTGGTAAGGATATAGGTAAATTTAAACCAAGATATTTATAAGCCCTTCTGGAAATCAGAGGGGCTTTTTTTTTGACATCAAATAGAATTAGCATGAGTGAGAAATCATATCGGAGCATTGTAAAATCAATTTCATGGAGAACGATTGGAACCATTGATACTATTATTATTTCGTTTATAATAACAGGGAAAGCAACCCTTGCATTATCGATTGGCGGGATTGAAGTATTTACCAAAATGACACTCTACTACTTCCATGAACGGACCTGGAATCGAATTAATTTCGGTAGAATAAAGAAAGTCGATTCAGATTATCAAATATAACTAAGCATATGGAACGAAATTTTTTACCAATATCAATTGATATTTCGAACAGTAAAATACTTATAATTGGAGGGGGACAAAGTGCATTGAAGAAAATCAGGATACTTCAGCGTTCTGGCGCAAATCTTGAAGTGCTGGCCGCGAATATCATCGACGAAGTTTATGCTTCCGGAGTAATTTGTCACTTGAAAAAGTATGAAAAAAGCGACTTAAACGGTTATATGATGCTTTATTCATGCACCAATAACGAAACGCTTGACAAACAGATCGCGCAGGACGGAAGAGAGGCCGGAGTGCTGGTTAATATTCACGACAATCCTGCACTTTGCCAATTTGTTTCACCTGCCATTTATCAGGATGGAAACATCTCTGTTGCGGTAAGTTCAAACGCAGAAAATGTTTACGAAGCAATTCGTTTACGCAATCTGATTCAGGAATACTTAGGAAATCTTAAAAACACACAAATATGAGCATTCATTTAAGTCCACTAAACGATAAACAGTTAAGTGCTTTGGACAGCTTGTCTGGAGGCTTAACCCGAGAACAATTACTCTGGATTAATGGCTATTTTCAAGGACTGCTTGTTTCTGCTGGAAATAATCAGCCTGTTAATATTAGTCAACCCAAAAGCAGCAAACAGCTGAAAATACTTTATGGAACACATACCGGGCGAAGCAAAACTATCGCTGGACAATTGGCTGAAAAGCTTGCTGGAAGAGGTGTTGTAGCCGTTTCTGCGGCATTGGACGATTACAAAACTCGGCAATTGACATTAGAGACCAATGTCGTTTTCATTGTTAGTACACACGGAGAAGGTGAACCACCAGCTATGGCCGAAGATTTCCATGCCTATATTACCGGGAAACGTTCACCTCAATTGCCTAACCTGAACTATTCGGTTGTGGCTTTAGGCGACAAAAGCTATAAGCTGTTCTGCAAAACCGGAATCGATATCGATCAGGCTTTGTCGAAATCAGGAGCAAAATCGATTTTACCGATATTAACTCTGGACGTTGATTTTGAGGAAGAAATTGAACATTGGATTACCGATTTTACAGATGTTTTTGCCGATATACCAGCGGGTTCCATTCAGTCAACTGTTTCTGTCAATTCATTGAAAGGCGAAACGTATTCCAGAAAAAATCCCTTCCAGGCAACAGTAATAGATAAAGTGAAAATTACCGGACGTGATTCGGATAAAGAAGTTTATCATGTGGAACTCTCACTTGAAGGATCTGGAATTGGGTATGAACCGGGTGATTCGGTTGGTATATTGGCAAATAATCCGCCTGAATTGGTTGAGGCTATTTTAGAGCATTTCGGTTTTGATGGAACGGAGTTAGTTGCGATTAAAAATGGCACTTTTTCGTTGAGAAATGTCTTATCTGAGCATCTTGAAATTACGGTAATCAATCGCGATGTGATTCAAAAATATCAGGAAAGGTCAGGAAATGATAAACTTCAAGAACTTATCAGAAATGAAGTACATTTGGATCAATACCTTTATGGACATGACATTCTTGATCTCTTTGAAGAATTTCCACTCACACTCTCAGCGCAGGATTTGGCTGATGTTCTGAGAAGTTTCCCTGCCCGTTTATATTCCATTTCTTCGAGTCAGGCGGCAGTTGGCGATGAAGTTCACATTACAGTTGCTACAGTACGTTATTCAAACAAAGGGCGGGTTCGGGGAGGGGCTTGCTCAACCTATTTGACCGATAGAATTGAAGTTGATTCTCAGGTTTCGGTGTTTATCGAAAAGAACCCAGCTTTTAAGCTTCCTGAAAATGAAGAGACTCCTGTTATTCTGATTGGAGCTGGCACTGGAGTTGCACCCTATCGTTCATTTTTGCAACATCGAGAAGCGAATAATCAGAAAGGAAAAACATGGCTGTTTTTTGGAGAACGTCGTTTCCGCTCTGATTTTTTATATCAGTCTGAATGGCAGAAGCTTTTGAAAGATGGTTATCTGGAAAAAATTGATGTGGCTTTTTCGCGTGATCAGGAAGAAAAAGTATATGTGCAGCATCGATTAGTTGAAAAGAAAAAAGAAGTTTTTGAATGGTTGAATAAAGGTGCCAATATTTACCTCTGCGGCGATATGAAACAAATGGCTCGTGATGTTCAGAAAACCTTGCTGCAAATATTCGAAACGGAGGGTGGCATGAGCGAAGAAAAGGCCATGGAATACTTGAAAACACTAAAGAAAGATAAGCGATTTCAAACGGATGTGTATTAAAGCAAAGTGCAATGTTAAAAGATTTGAATAAATGTAATTAATAACAATAAAGAGTGAACAAAGTAAGTTTTGAAATGTATCTTAGTGGTATAAATACTTATTTGTTCGTACGCATATAAACTTATACTGAATGAATGATTTTATAAACTGGAATGAACTTTCAGAATTAGAACGAATTAAGTACGAAAGTAATTACCTGAGAGGTACTTTGGTAGAAAGTCTGGCCGATCCGATTACTGGCTCGCTGGCTTTTGCTGATACTCAACTTTCCAAATTTCATGGTATGTATCAGCAGTCCGATCGCGATCTGGAAAAGGAGCGAAAACGTCAGAAGCTTGAGCCAGCTTACTCTTTTCTGATTCGGGTAAGGGTACCGGGTGGGGTTGTTACTCCCAAACAATGGCTTCAGATGGATTGGATTTCGGAACAGTATGCCAATAATACACTGAAACTAACTACGCGTCAGGCTTTTCAATTGCATGGTGTAATTAAAACAAATCTAAAGAAAACCATTCAGGCGATGAATGCCGAACTGATGGATACAATTGCTGCCTGTGGTGACGTGAACCGCAATGTAATGTGTCATCCAAATCCTGCTGAATCAGAATTACATGCTGAAGTTGCAGAAACTGCCAGACGGATTAGCAAACATTTATTGCCATCGTCTACGGCTTACCACGAAATATGGCTCGATCAGAAATTGATTGCCGATAGTAAAAAAGATGTGGAACCGATTTACGGTGATCGTTATCTGCCACGCAAATTCAAGATAGCAATTGCTATTCCGCCATACAACGATTCAGATATTTTTTCACAGGATTTAGGTTTTATTGCCATTGTTGAAAAGAACAGAATTGTGGGGTATAATGTGGCTGTTGGAGGTGGAATGGGAACGACATTTGGTATGCCGGAAACTTATCCGCGACTGGCCGAAGTCATTGGATTTTGTACTTCGGAGCAGATTGTTGACGTCGCTGAGAAAGTATTACTGGTGCAACGTGACAACGGAAATCGCCAGAATCGTAAGATTTCCAGATTAAAATACACCATCGACCGATTGGGAATCGATGCATTCAAAAATGAATTATACAAATATCTTGGATACGAACTTCAGGAGCCAAAACCTTTTGCTTTTACTCGTAATGGCGATCGGTTGGGATGGAAAAAGGGTATCGATTCGAAATGGAGTCTAAGCCTTTTTGTTGAAGGTGGCCGTGTAGCCGACCGCAACGGGTTTAATTTGAAATCTGCACTTCGCGAAGCTGCACAAAAAATTAACGGACAATTTATTTTGACTGGGAATCAGAATCTGGTAATTGCCAATGTTTCGGCCGACGAAAAAAAGAAGATCAGTGAAATACTGAAAAAAAATAGTGTATTCCCGGGCGAAATTTCAGGACTTCGCCAGAACTCAATTGCTTGCGTGGCGCTAAATACCTGTGGATTGGCATTTGCCGAAGCCGAAAGGTATCTGCCATCGCTGATTACAAAAATTGAATCAATTTTAGATAAGCATGGATTATTTAAAGAGGAAATTGTGATTCGAATGACCGGTTGCCCGAATGGCTGTGGTCGGCCTTACTTGGCTGAAATTGGCTTTGTTGGAAAATCGGAAGGACACTATAATCTCTATTTGGGCGGAAATTTCAACGGAACCCGCCTTAATTCGCTTTACAAAGAAACGCTTACTGAAGTTGAAATTTTGGCAGAATTAACACCCATAATTGCTGATTACGCGCTGAACCGCAGTGATGGAGAAAAGTTTGGCGATTTTGTCATCAGGAAGCATTACATAAAAGAAATAATAAAAGGAAGTGATTTTAGACATTAAAAAATTATATAATGAAAACACCAGTATTTTTTATCGGCGAAAAACTCTCAGCAGTGACTCGCCATTGGTTGCAAAAGCAACATGTTCAATACATTGAACAACCTTTTTTTCGCATCGAGTATAAAAAACCCAAGCTGTCATTTTTCAAAACAATGACCAATACCAATAAACAATGGGTAATTACCAGCGTATACGCAGCTCATTGGTTGGTACGTTTCCAATCTCAGGTTGGGTTAAGTGCTTCTGACAAATTGTATTGCTGGTCGGAAAAAGAGGCAGAAATACTCCGTAAGTTAAACTTACCTGTATTCGTTTCGTCATATTCCAACATTCCTGAATTGGCAAACCAGGTAATTAGCCAAAATCAGGGCGAGTCGGTTTTGTTTTTGCATGGAGACAAACTCCACAACGAGATAACTTCTGTTTTTTCAGATTTTGTCCTCCCATACTCTGAAGTCGAGGTGTATAAAAATACACCAATTGAGCAATTTGTAAGTGGAATTTTTGATGCGTATTTGTTTTTTAGTCCTTCAGGTATCGATAATTTCAAAGCTTCAGGCAATTTTCCGAATCCAACATCACCTATTCTGGCTAACGAAAACTCAACTGCACGTGAAGCCTGGCGTGTTTTTACAAATAAAGTTTACCTTTCGCCTGAACAGGAAGAACTATCGTTTGTTCAATATTCGATAGCGCGTTGGAAGAAAGAAAATGAATGATTAGGATGAAGGGTGGAACTGTTTCAATTTTGGGATGTGGATGGTTAGGATTGCCTCTTGGAAGGTATTTACGGAATCATCGATTTTCGGTAAAAGGTTCGGTAACCACTCCTGAAAAATTCGAATTGCTTCGTTCTTCAGGCATTGTACCTTACAGAGTTGTTTTAAACGATTCTGATGTTGAGCTGGATGATTCCTCGTTTTTTGAAACAGATATTCTGATTATTTCGATCCCTCCGCGACGAATTGATGGGATTGAACGGGTATTTCCTGCCCAAATTGCTCAACTGATTCCAATAATTTTGAAGGCTGGAATACAAAAAGTGATTTTCATTTCATCGACATCTGTATATTCGGATAATCAAAAAACAGTAAAAGAAGATGATATTTTGTTGCCTGACAAAGCAAGTGGGAAAGCTTTGGTTTTGGTTGAAAACCTGTTTCGAAATCTGACTGATTTTAAAACGACAATAATTCGTTTTGGCGGATTAATTGGTGCAGATCGAAATCCGGCGCGTTTCCTTCTGAAATCGAATAGTCCAATAGTAAATGTTCCGGTTAATCTGATTCATCAGGACGATTGTATCGGAATTATCTATGCAGTTATAAAACAAGAACTCTGGGGTGAAACATTTAATGCCTGTAGTCAGGAGCATCCCATGAAAAAGGAGTTTTACGGAAAAGCTGCACAGATTTCAGGATTGCCTGTGCCGCTAATTTCTGATCAGAATGAAGCCTATAAAATTGTTGACAGCAGTAAGTTAAAGCGTTTATCGAAATACAAATTTAAATATCCAAGTCCGATGGATTACCTCGAAAGCTTGGTGACTAGCAAAAAATCATAGGAAACTAGTCAATCCTTCAGTCCATCAATCTATCACATATTATTTATGAGTTCACTTATTTCCATAGTTGGCTCTGGTCCGGGCGATCCCGAATTGTTGACCATCAAAGCACTGAAACGAATTCAGGAAGCGGACTGTATTTTACATGATGCTCTGGTAAGCGAGGAAATTTTGAATCTCGCCAGACCTGAAGCCCAGCGGATTTATGTTGGTAAAATTTATCAGGATGGGCAAGACCAAACCGGCCGACAGGAATGGATTAACCAATTAATTATAGAACTGGCAGAAAAAGGTCAAAAAGTGGTCAGGTTAAAATCGGGTGATCCGATGATTTTTGGCCGTGGTGCTGAAGAAATACGGTTTTGCATTGAAAGCGGGTTGAATTACGAAGTTATTCCCGGGGTAACTTCAGCACTTGGAGCCGCCTCGCTTTATGGTATTCCGCTCACCGAACGAGGCAAAAACAGTATGGTTTTATTTGGCACAGGCCACTATTGCGAAGGCGATTTCTGCGATCTCGAATCTTTTGTTTCAGTATTAAAATCAGGTTCGCCCATCATTTTCTTTATGGGATTGAATAAACTGGTCAAATTGGCCGGAAGGCTAATGGATCATGGCATTTCTCCGGAAATGAATGTTCAAATTCTGAGCAAGGTTTCGCAAGCTGACGCCAGTAGTTTGGAGGGAAAACTCGGAACCATCGCTCAAACTCTGGAGATTGAAAAACCACCCATGCCCGCCTTGGTGATTATTGGCAAAAATGTGGAGCGACTGAATAAGTAAAAAACACTGAAAGACTAGTAAATTAGGCTACTTCGAGACTTCTTTTTGATTTTCGGTAAATGTAGGTGTTGAAAATGTTTCTTTTAGCAAACCGCAATTGTTTGTCAGAATTGACCAATTTTACATACACACTTTTTGGAACGCCAAAGTATTCATAAGTTGTTCCGTCGAGAAATGTAACTTCAAGCAAAAGTCCTTTATGTTTGAAATCAGCGATATTCGATTCGGATGTAATGTTTGTGTATTCTTCTAAATTAGCAGCAACCGTTTCAGGGGCAATGCTCACCAAAAAATGATACGCATCAATAATTTGACGGCTTTTCAATTCGGCCTCTTTAGCCATTTCTTCTTCCTGAAACTTGTCAGGATGCCATTCTTTTACCAGATTCCGGTATGTCGATTTTAATGTTTTAAGGTCGGTGTCAGCTTCAACATTGAACAATTTCTTGTATTCATTAATACGCTTCATAGATTCTTTTTCTTAATTTCCTGATTCAGGATGGGCAACAGCGCCCTTTTTTTACGAGTCGCAAAATTACCCTTTTAAAACTCCTGAATGCTACGTAATTGTTAATTATCAGCCAATACCAACTTTTGCACCTGACTTTTCCCGTCAATTGTAACTTTTAGAAAATATATACCAGTTGGGAGAAATCCAAGATTGAGGTTATATTCTATCTCCCGAGTATTGACTTCATAGTGTTTTATAGCACTAATGTCAAAAACCTCAATTTGCATGTTTGATTTTATGTTTGGTGAGATTTCAACCTTAATTTTATTCGAGAGGGGAGTTTTGAATATTTTAATATCGGCTTGATTCTCGTTTCGATTGATACCTGTTGTCAGATCATTTATTTTGTAAATATTTCCACTTCTAACACCGGCAATATAGAGTTGCCCATTGACGTCTTCGCCGAAAGTACTGAAGTTATTACCAGTGAATTGACCAAAATCTTCTTTAACCCAATTGCCTGAAACTTTATTCAAAGTCCAAATTCGGTCGGAACAATAATCGGCAAAGAAATACGAGCCGTAATATGGTGATGATGATGAACCCCGGTAAACATATCCTCCGGTTACAGAACATTCATCGCCATGCGGATAGGTGTATATGGGAAATGTTATCAGGTTAGCAGAAGAACATCCAGAGCTGTTATAAGCCTGATTTCCTTCATAACATCGCCAACCATAATTTTCGCCTCCTTTGCTGTCCACATTTTGAAAATCAATTTCTTCATAGGCATTTTGTCCTACGTCGGCTATCCAAAGGTCGCCAGTTAAGCGGTCGAAACTAAACCGCCAGGGATTTCGCAATCCAAGTGCCCAGATTTCGCCTTTTGTTATCGTGCTGTTGTTAAAGGGATTTGTCGCAGGAATTGCATATGGATTTCCATGATCGACATCAATCCGGAGCATTTTCCCGAGAAATTCTTTCGGATTTTGCGCTCTGTTTCCCGGATCTCCACCCGAACCTCCATCACCTAAACCAATATACAAATAACCATCAGGTCCAAATTTCAGATCGCCTCCGTTATGGTTATTATAAGGCTGGAAAATTGTCATGAGCTTTACCTCGCTTTGGGGATCGGCAACATTTGCATTACCCGTACTTACTTTGAATCTCGAAATATGAGTACTATCGCCATTGCCAATGTAATTGACGAAAAAGTACCCATTCGTCTTAAAATTCGGATGGAAAGCTATTCCTAATAACCCTTGTTCACCTCCATAAACAACACGATTGGTTAGATCAAGAAATGCCTGTGCATTAAGAATTCCGGAAGAACTAAATATTCTGATATAACCCCTCTGATCGGCAACAAATAAACGACTATCGCCAGCATTGACAATACAAACCGGGCTGGTCAACCCGGAGGCAAAGAGCTTAAGATTATTGGCATTCTGACAAAAGGCAGTATTCAAAGCCAGAAGTAAAACTATTGGAATTAATAATGAATAAATTAGTTTCATACAATAAAGTCTTTTTATTAATATTACATCAACACTAGAAACTTAAATTTGTTAGATGACGGCCAATCCTTAGGCCAATTTTTTGAAGGTAACTGATGATAAATCATGAGTTTTTATCTTTTAATAGTGCAGGCAGTCCGCAAAAATGTAACTACTCTTTATAAACACCAATTCGTATTTTCCTTTTTTTCATAAAAGTGTAAAATACCCGCCGCCACTCGCCTTTTTGAGTTTTTCGCCGTCCTGTTAAAGATTTTGTCGTCCTGTTTTCTTTTTGGGCATTCGAGTAGCTTTTTTTGCCACCCGAGTTAAAGTTCTGGTCGTCCTGTTCAGTTTCTGGCTTCCCTGTTAAATATTTCACCGTCCTGTAGGTTTTCTTGCCGTCCTGTAAAAGGTTGTTGTGTCCTTTCGCGGGTTTCAGCGGTTTGATAACAAAACACCCGGAAACTTATCAAAGGTTTCCGGGTGTTTTACTCAATACGAGTATTCAAATACTACTCTTTGAGATTTGGTGTCTTCGGCTTCGATATTATCTATTCCGGAGTTTACTTTTACGAATTCCGTAGGTAAAATAAATTACGAACCCAATAGCCATCCAGATAATTAGCCGGAGCCAGGTGTCTAGCGGAAGTGAGGCCATTTGCAAAATACAAATTCCAGCTCCCAAAATCGGGACAAGCGGAACAAACGGAGTTTTAAAACTTCGTTCAATGTCAGGTCGTTTTACCCGCAGAACGATAATCCCGATACAAACAATGGCAAAAGCCAGTAATGTTCCAATTGAAACCAGTTCACCAAGGATATTAATTGGGAGTATTCCAGCAACTATCATTGCAACTGATCCGGTAACCAGAGTGCTCACATATGGTGTTTTAAACCGTGGATGAATTTTTGCAAATACAGGCGGCAATAATCCATCTTTTGCCATCGAAAAGAAGATTCGGGGCTGCCCCAGCAACATGACCAGAATTACTGAACTAAGACCGGCTATT
>Ga0302292_1001169_pt1 | contig 17255 bp, 12 predicted proteins | sample III_Fen_N2_1_FD_194553 | JGI IMG/M metagenome (GOLD analysis project Ga0302292, IMG submission 194553) | Peat permafrost microbial communities from Stordalen Mire near Abisko, Sweden - III_Fen_N2_1 | ecosystem: Environmental > Terrestrial > Soil > Wetlands > Permafrost | place: Sweden: Abisko...
TCTTCCTCCATTTTTGAAATGGCTTGAGAAAGAGACGAGCTATTTTTATAAGAAACAATTTCACTTATATCGGGATTTGTTTTTTCTGAATCTAACAACCAGTAAGCTATTTTGGCCTTTGTTATAGTGCTTTTATCCTCATTTAAGATAATATTATCCTCACTTTCTTTATTAGAAATTTCTATTTTTTCGCCTTCTTTACCCAAAATACTAAGGAATCTCCCTTGTAAACTTTTAAATTCCATGGTTCTAAAAAACTCTGCGACAGTATCTACAACAACTTGTTCTTTCCAAATATTATCTGGTAGCTTGAAATCAATAGGCGCATCTCTCCTTATCGTAGCAAGTGTTTTAGAAAAAATAGCTTCATCTTCACCGTCTTTTAATAAATTAAATATCCTTTCTGTTATTCCTACTATTTTAAAAGATTCTGGATTCTTTTTTAAATCCTCATACATTTTTTCAATTGTCCCGTATTTAGATATCAATATCGTTGAAGTTTTTTCGCCTATACCCTTAATACCAATAATATTGTCCGAAGGATCACCACGAAGACCTTTATAGTCTGGTAAATAAATCGGGTCAAACTCAAAACGACTTTTAACTTTTTCTTCGTTATATAAAATAGTATCGTTAATCCCTTTTTTTAAAGTGTAAACCTGAACATGATTACCCTCCACTAACTGTAGGGTGTCCATGTCTCCTGAAGCTATTACCACGTCCAAGTCAGACATAGACTTTGTCTCTTCAACAATTGTTCCAAGTAGATCATCGGCTTCAAACCCCTCACATTCATACATGGGTATTGAAAGTGCTTTAAAAAATTCTCTGGAACGAATAAGTTGCACAACAAGAGCGTCGTCTGTTTTGGCTCTCCCAGCTTTGTAATCATCGTATGCAATATGCCGAAAAGTTTTCTTGGGTAAGTCATAACACGCCACAATATAATCAGGATTTAATTCTGAAATAATTTTAAATAGCATTGTCGCCAAGCCATAGATAGCTCCAGTGGGCTCACCTTTTGAATTCATAAATTCTGGTAAAGCATGATAGGCGCGATGAATTATCGCATGAGTATCGAGCAACACAAGCTTCTTTTTATTATTTATTTTCTTTACCATATTCTAATTATAGCAGACTTTTATCGTTCTGGTTGTGTCATCTTTATGTAATATACTTACAAAAATAACCTCTTTATTTAGACATTCTGGTACTCTTTCTGGCCACTCAACAATAATAAGATTCTCTTTATTTTTAATAACCTCCTCCCAGCCAAGATGCAAAAGTTCCTTGCTACTATCTAGTCTGTAAGCATCTATATGAATCAAATTTTTAAATTTTAAATCTTTAGTTTTATATATTTTCATAATCACAAAAGTAGGAGAAATAACTCTCTCTTTTATACCGAGTTGTCTTGAGATCTCCTTTGTTAGAGTTGTTTTCCCTGCTCCTAAGTCACCAGAAAAGGCTAGAATTGTAGCTTCTTTTTTATCAATCTTTCTGACATTATCTATAATCTCTTTGGCTATTTTGTCTATATTGTCTTCTGTTAAAATCTTTTCCATATGCATATAATAACATAATTGCCACGCCGACAAAGTCGGCGTGGCAATTATTAATTCTGATTCAGTAGAATCACCTACTTTGTTAATTCTTCTAGTGTGTTGGTGTGTGATTAACAACATCAACATTATTTTTTCTGTATGCAGATCTTACAATTAAGATTAATAACAATATTATTAATATAATTATTAACCATCCGATAAGACCGATTGATAGAAATCCTCCAAAGAAAGCAGAACCTCCTAACACAGAACCAGTATCGTTTCCAACCTCTACTGCCATAATTTTTGGAATATTTATAACATAAGCCATAGCATTTTCTTGAGATCCAGAAGGAGTGGTGTAAACTAGTATTGCTGTTGTTGCAATTTTAGAATTGTTCAATGGAATACTGTCTACTTTTCCTTGTAGATAGATAACACCCTCCTGTCCCGGATTCAAATCTTCTATTTGAGCAGAAAGTGTATGAGTATCTACAGAATAAGTTCCGCGAGAAGCATTGACCATAGTTATGTTTGTGGGCAAAACAACTTGAATCATTGGTTTTGTAAGTCTTGTTTTACTTATGTTTTTATAAGTAACAACATAGTCAACAAGATCTCCCGCTGATATAAGTTCATAACGGTTACTTATGTTCAACATAACAGGAGATGTGGTTCCTACTACTGTTGTTCCCTGTTGAATATAAATGGTTTTTGTTTGTCCAACAACAGGAACGCCTGTTGTTTTAAATATTTCAATTGAGCCCTGAGACATACCATTCTGACAATCTGAATTCAATCTAAAGAAATAAATTGTATTTGGAGATAGTCCGGTAGCAAAGTCTGAGAAATTTACTCCTCCATTTGAATAACGAGAAACTGTTCTCTGTCCCATAGTTACAGTTGTTCCATATTCAAAGAATGTATTGGCTCCATTTCCTCCTGTTATAAGTCCGTTTAACTGAGCTCCTGTTTGAGTTATGTTTGTTGCAACTGTTGTAACAGCACAAGTATTCACTACGGTTGGTGGTTGAACATATGAGTTTACTGTTACGTAAACAGAGCGTGTTTGTATTCCACCATTTGAGCCATAAGCTGTTAATACATAGTTTGTACTATTTGTTGGGTAAACAGTCTGATTTCCAGATTGATTTACATTTCCAAGGTTTGAAATACTTACACTATTACAATTAGATGTATTCCAGTTTAGTCTTGTGTTTCCTCCAGCATTCACATAAGTATTGCTTGCTGAAAAACTACTTATACTACAATTATTATAATTGTTGTTATTATTATTTTCATCAACATATATTTTTACTGAATCAGAATCTGAACCATTATCTCCTGATGCATTTAAGATGTAGGTACGAGTATAAGAAGGAGTTACATTATAAGAACCACTTCTACTTAGTCCGCTGGCAACACCAGAAATACTCACGTGGTCACAATTCTCCGTACTCCAACTTAGTCTTGTGTTATCACCATCTTCTATGGAAGTATCACTAGCATCAAAGTTTACAATACGACAAACACTATTATTGTTGTTATCTACAGAAACAGTAACAGACCTTGTTTGAACTCCTCCGTTTGAGCCAGTCGCAGTCAAAGTGTATGTAGTTGTATTTGTGGGCCAAACTTGCTGTGAACCAGAAACAGGAACACTGTATCCAAGATTTGAAATAATTACACTTGTACAATCACTTGTATTCCAATTTAATACTGATGAGCCTCCTTTTGTTATTGAAGTTTGACTAGCAGTAAAACTGTTTATTGAACAATTGTTTGATATTTGGTTTACATAGATAGTAACAGCTCTTGTTTGTTCTCCACCTGTTGATCCAATTGCGGTTAGTATATAAGTTGTTGTTTGTGTTGGCCAAACTTGTTTTGAACCACCATAAATATTTACACTTCCAACAGATTGTGAAATAACAGCTGAAAGACAACCGTCAATACTCCAATTCAAAACAGATGAACCTCCTGATGTGATTGATGTAGGGCTAGCTGTAAAACTATTTATTGAACAAGTACTTACTGGATTCTGAGTTACATTAACTGTTGTTGTTCTTGTCTGAGGTACTCCGTTTGAACCAGTTGCAGTCAAAGTGTATGTAGTTGAAGCAGAAGGAGTTACAGTTTGTGAACCTGATAGATTAGCAGCACCGATAGATGGATATATAGTTACAGAAGTACAATCACTTGTAGCCCATGATAGGACTGATGATTCACCAACTAATATAGACGAACGATTTGCACTGAAGTTTGAAATTGCACAGTTGTTAGCTGGTTGGGGTATATTGTTGCTTACTTTAAAAACAGCAACCATTGTTCCCTGTGAAGAACCTCCTGGAGCAATATCTCCAATCAAAATACCACTTGATAAAATAGAGGAAGCAGCCTGTCCGTTTGGTAATGACACTTGAGTTCTTGATTGATCTGGGAACCATCTTGCGTCAACAAAAGAAATACTCTGAGCACTTGAAACACTCAAGTTTACATTTCCTGATAGATCTCCATTGTCAGACATAATGCGTCCCATAAAATTATGAGATGTTGATGTACTTGAAGATTTAGTAATTACAAGTCTTGTGTTTTTAGCAACAACATTACTTGTATTGTGGTAATAAATACGTACATTTATTGTATCACCTGGTTCAGCCGACATCGAAGTTGAAGTCCAACAAGAGCCATACCCTGTATTTGAGGTATAGTTTGCTATCGCTACTGTATTTTGACAATCAGCAGGATCACTATTCCAGTTTGCAGCAAAAGCATTTTGAGCCACAAAAAGTAGCACAAAACTAAAGATTCCGACTATTATTTTTTTCATATAATTTTTCATAATAATATTTATAAATTAATTTTTACAATTTTAAACCTTCAACCGTTCGACAAGTTAAAGACTTAAAAAAGTGGAGGACAGAAACGATATTCTGTTTGTCCTCCGGATTTTAGAGAAAAGATCAAATTATTTTTTCAAAAATGCAAAGAAATCGTAATTCCCTTACTCTTTACCATACCTTGTGGATTTGCATCTACAGGATGAAAAGGTTTTTCAACCACAACTTCTTTTACACTACTTTTGCCACCAAAGGGGTTAATGATAAAATAAGCTCCAGTCAAAGTAAGCGCGCTTACACCAACTCTAACAAGTCTTCTTTCTGTCTTTGTCATTCTAGACCAGCATGTCGACTTGTCTTGGTTTAAATTAAGATTTGGTTTTGGACACAAAGGAGGAGTTTCTGCTAAAACTTTTTTCTTACCACCAACATCAGTAGGAAGAGAATTATCTTCCTTTGCTTGAGGTTGTGTAGGAGCTGGAGCAGATTCTGGTGTTGACGCTTCTTGATAGACTCCAGGTTTTTTACTCTTTTGTGGATTAATACATGCTACTTTAGCAAAAATATATTGATTACCACAATAGTGCATTGCTGCCCAGTATAAACTTGGCTGCCCAAGCAGATTTGTAAAACGGACATTGTCTCCATATTTAACTCCATTCTGGAATTTTTCTGGTCTTACAAATGTACTATCTATAAAATCTGTATTTTCAAGAAGAATTCTTATTCCTTCTTTGTCAGAAGAAATAACGTTTTTACCAATGTTGTAATTGATGGCCTCTGCATACTTTATGCGAAGGTTATCATAATAGGTGCCGTCTCTCATGAGAATTTCTTTCATCTCACTTAGGGTCCTGTTTTGATTATACGGTGCACAAGATTGGCCTTGAGCAAAAACATTAATAGTACCTAGTACCATCAAAAAAATTACGATGATTGTTTTCATTTTTTGAATTTTTAGTTTGTTTTATCTAACTCTTGGCGCAACAACCAAGAAACAGATAAAACAAACTAAATCTCAACATTTGTGTATATGATAGCATATCCGAAGACAATTGTCAAGCTTAGTAAAGACTCCCCTGTATAGCTCGTTTGCCAAAATAATATTGTATTTAAAGGATTATTTTGCACAATAAATTAATTAAAAAAATTATAAATTTGATTTTTAAATCAAAAAAATTATAATTTAATGTCTTCTTAACAAAAGTATATTTATATGAACAAAAAAGAACCTTAGCAATAAGCCAAGGTTCCGTATTTCATTTTAAAAAGCAGAAATAATTACTACTTTTTAATAACTTTGGTTCCAATTACGTCTGGAACACCCATAGCAGGTCCACCAATATTACTTTCAGAACTAGAATATTCTGAATCAAACATCATGTGACACTTTCCACTACCATCACCATCAACAGAGAGACCAACTTGATAAGGCTGATTGTTTATAAAAATAGTGGTCTTGCCACCCACACAATAGCTTTTATCTGCTTGCAGATTAAAAGTATGACAATAATTTGGATCGCCCTCAACAAATTCAACAATAACAGATGAAGGTTTTCCCATCTTTCGTTCAATTTTTTTAATTTTTCCTTTTGTTTCAGCAGGAATTGTAAAATTAAAATTTATAGAGCTGTCTTTTAAGGCAAACTTTCCATCCACATAACTTTTAACCTTTATTGGTATTTTACCAATAACGATTATTTTAAATTGATTAAAAAAGTTAATTGGATCTCCTTCAGAAAGATTTTCATCCAAATCCTGAGTCCAAATAGATAGCTTTGGTTTTTGAACTTCTTGAGCAACTGGTTGCTCTTTTTCTTGAGGAACCTCTTTTTGAGACCTACAAGAATTAAAACCAACTAAAACAATAGCTAAAATAGCCACTAAAATCAAAATTTTCCAAGTTTTCATCTTTTATTTCTCCTTATTTTTAGTTTTGAAATTTACTATTTATATTTATGATTGTTTTGTATGTCACCCAAAAATTGAGAAACACACAAAACAATCATAAATTTTCCATTTAATCGAATGATATCATATTTTACCATATTTGTCAAGTGTAGATATGCTTATTTATGAGCTATAATATGGCATATGTCACTACAATTTGATGATGATAAGCAAAATAAAAATCTTGCTGACTTAAGAAAACAAGAAGAGGAAGATCTGGTTGATGTACTAGCAGAATCTCGATATGGAGTTCCTGCTGTTCATCTCTCAGCCATACCAATAGACAACGATGCCCTTAGAACCGTAGCCGAAAAAGAAGCAAGAGAATTAGAGATTGCTCCTTTTAAAGTTCTAGGAAAAGATATCCATGTCGCCGTTCGTTCTCCTCAAGCTGATAAAATAGAAAATCTAAAAAAATATTTCGAGGATCATAACTTTATTCCCCATTTCTATATGGCGTCCCTTTTTAGTTTAGAGAAAGCTTGGGATAGATATAAAGAAATTTCATTTGCAGAAGAATCAAAATCCGGAAGTATCGCAATCTCTGGTGAAAATCTAAAAAAGATAATGGTCAACATTAAAAACGTTGAGGATATTAAAAGAGCGATTACCGATATAGAGAAAGATAATATCCACACGACTTCACATATATTAGAAGTTGCAATCGCAGGAGCGGTAGCGATCAATGCTTCTGATATACACTTCGAACCAGAAGAAAATACAGTTCGTCTTCGTTTTCGCTTAGACGGAATACTTCATGAGGTTATGCAAATACCTCCAGCTGCTCATAAGTTTATAAACTCCAGAATAAAACTTATTTCTGGTCTTAAAATAACATCAAGCTCAATAGCACAAGACGGAAGATTTAGTATCTACCTTGATCAAGATGAGATCAGTCTTCGTGTCTCTCTTATTCCTGGAGCATACGGCGAGTCTATCGTTATGCGTATTCTTAATCCAAAATCCATAAGATACAAGCTTGAAGATATGGGAATAGAACCAAAGTTATTTGAAATTTTTATGAAAGAGATCCGTAAACCAAATGGATTGATTCTTCTAACAGGTCCTACTGGTTCAGGTAAAACAACAACCCTTTACTCTTTCCTTCAAAAAATATATTCAACAGAGATCAAGATAATAACTATCGAAGATCCTATCGAATATCACCTTCCAGGAATAACCCAAACTCAAACAGATGATGAAAAGGGCTATACTTTCCTTGAAGGATTGCGCTCAGCTCTCCGACAAGACCCAGACGTGATAATGGTGGGAGAAATCCGTGATAGCGAAACAGCAAAGATTGCAGTTGAGTCCGCTCTTACTGGTCACTTGGTTTTTTCAACACTACATACAAACAACGCAGCTGGTGTTATTCCTCGTCTTATTGACCTCGATGTAAATCCTAAAATTCTAGTTTCAGCATTATCTCTTTCTATCGCGCAGCGCCTAGTCAGAAAACTATGTGTTTATTGTAAAAAAGAAAAAGAAGGAGCAGAAGAACAAATGGTGATAATAAATAAAATAGTTGCTCGTGCAAAATCTTATAATATTGATTTTGCAGATTATGGAATAGACACGAGTACCCCATTTAAAATATATGACCCAGTTGGATGTTTGGAATGCAACAACACTGGATTCAAGGGTCAAATAGGAATATTTGAAGCAATATACAACGATGCAAAGATAGAAGATATCATAACAAAAAATCCTAGTGAAAGAGAAATTAAAGAAGTTTCAAAACAACAAGGATATCTAAACATGCAAGAAGATGGTCTTATTAAGATTTTGAAGGGTATCACCTCTTATGATGAAGTGGCGAGTGTGGTTGATATGTACGAAGAATAATTAAAATTATTTTCATAAAAAAAACAAAAAACCAAAAGTTATAAATAACTTTTGGTTTTTTGTTTTTGGAATAAAAAATATAGAATAGATTTTTCCAGAGGGTACGGATATTTTTCTGCTGAAAAATTCCTCGTGCTCGCTCCGTCGAGTCTCCCAAGTCCCTCTGGTAAAACTATTCTTTATTTTTTACAAAAAAGAAAAAAACATAAATCTCTAAACAATCCTTTGAAAACATGCGTTAACAAAGTAACATATGATTACAGGATAGCCACAGTAAATATAAATATAAACCAAGACGTCCTATGCACAGATATAGAGCACGGGGCCGATTGCTTAGAGATTTATGTCCTCTTCACAAAAATGCTATAATTAATTCATATCAAATATCTGCTAGGAGTATAGCATACTAAGAAAATAATGTCAAGTAAAGATACAACAACAAAAGATGAGGGGTTTTTAGACCAAACACTAAGGCCTAACTTGTGGGACGAGTATGTGGGACAAGAAAATATAAAAGCAAACCTTAAAATCCTTCTAACAGCAGCCGACGAGCGTGGACACCCAGCGGAACACATCCTTTTTTATGGACCACCAGGACTTGGAAAGACAACACTGGCACACCTTATTGCAAAAGAAACTCGTAGACAGATAAAAATCACATCTGGTCCTGCTATTGAAAAAGTTGGAGACCTTGCTTCTATTCTCACAAATCTCGCTCCCGGAGATATTGTCTTTATCGACGAAATTCATAGATTAAACAAAATGGTTGAAGAAGTTTTATACCCCGCCATGGAATCAGGAGTTTTAGATATAATTATCGGTAAGGGTCCATCAGCTCGTACTATCCAACTTGAGCTTCCACCTTTTACACTTATCGCAGCAACAACACGCATTGCGCTTCTTTCCTCCCCTCTTCGATCAAGATTCTCAGGTGGAGTTTTCCGTTTAGAATTTTATACTCACGATGAAATAAAAAAAATATTAGCTCGCTCTGCAAAAATACTTGGAGTAGAATTAGAAGACGAGGCACAAGATGAAATAGCTAGTCGTGCTCGCTTTACTCCCCGAACTGCGAATTACTTTTTGAAGAGATGCCGCGATTATGCACAAGTACACAAACTTCCACTTTCAAAAACAGCAGTAAAAAGCGCTTTAGCATTACTGGAAATAGATGAGATAGGATTATCTTCTTCTGATAGGAGGGTTTTAGAAATAATAATAAATAAATTTAATGGTGGGCCAGTAGGACTAAAAACAATAGCAGCAGCAACGAGCGAAGAAGAGGCAACGATAGAAGAAGTAATTGAGCCTTATCTTATACAGCTTGGTTTATTAGAAAGAACAAGTAGAGGTAGAACCGTGACAAAAAAGGGTTACGAACATTTAGGGTTTGATTTTATCGAGAACAAGTAGAGACAAAAGCTGCCAGATGTCCAACATCTGGCAGCAAATTTATAAACTTTTAACTTTACAACTTACTAATGCGAATTTTAGCAATTGATCCAGGATTCGAAAGAATGGGAATAGCCATCATCGACAAAACACTAAAACCAAAACACCTTCTGGTTTATTCAAGTTGTTTTAAAACTTCTGCAAAAATTCCATTTCACTCTCGACTAACACTCATAGGACAAGAACTAGAAAATATAATAAAGAAATATAAACCAGAAGCTCTCGCTATTGAAAAACTTTATTTTACAACAAATCAAAAAACGGTTATGGGCGTATCAGAAGCGAGAGGGGTTATGGTTTACACTGCTTCTCGTAATGGTCTTCATATTTTTGAATATACCCCTCCTCAAATTAAAATAGCAGTAACCGGGTATGGAAAATCAAACAAAGATGCAGTCATGTCTATGGTTCCAAAACTAATCGACATGAAAGAAAAAACAAATTCAGACGACGAGCTTGATGCTATCGCTATTGGTATAACATGTCTTGCCTGCGAAAGATTCAAATAAGGAGTTTTGGGTTTGTACTTTTTACAATCTACATCTTATTTGAAAATAAGATGTAGATTTAATTTTACAAAAATACCTATATAAAATAAGTCTTTTTTGATAATTTGAATAAAAAAAATTATATGGGGGTTTTCCACAGGTGTTTGCCTATTGCAAAGAAAATAATATTTTGATACAAATAATCATTATAATATGTTTTTAAAATATTTAGGAAAATATGAGCTATAAAGATGACGAAGAAATAGGTGCTGAGGTTGATATAAACGAAGACGAAGTAGATATATTAGCAGCAGAAGATGACTTAGATGATCCCCTTTTGGTGGATGATGATATTTTGGGTGATGATGACCTATTAACAGACGAGGACGAAGAGGACATGGAAGACTTTGCAGGTTTGGATGGTTCTGAATATTAAACAATTAGGTTTTAATAAAGAGTGATTAGTTTCTGGTGAATAGTAAAAATGCGTTCCGACATAGGTCGGAACGCATTTTTACTAATTAAGAACCTATTCACTAATTTTTATTTTACAAAATCTCTTTTTTCCTATTCTATATACTCCACCAATAGCTTCTTCTGTATGAGATAAAACCTTTTCATTAGTTTCTAGGTTGGTAATAGCTTTTTCGTCTACAAGCCTACGAAAATCACTTTTGGAAGAAATTATTTTTTTATCTAAAAGTGCATCAACCAGCAGAGTTCCATTTTTCACAATTATTTCTTCTGTGTCTGTTGGAATCTCTTTTTTAGAAAAGGTACTTTCCCAGTTTGATTGAGCCTCAGTAGCAGTTTTTTTATCAAAAAATAAAGTTACAACCTCCCCTGCTAATCTTATTTTTAAATCACGAGGATTAACAGTCTCTGAACTTATATCTTTGGCTATTTTTTCAATATCTTCTGTTGAAACATCAGTACATAATTCAAAACCAGGAACGATCATACCGTCTGTCCAACTCATTACTTTTCCAAACATATCAACAGGACTATCAGAGAGCGCAATCATATTACCCTCAGTTTTTCCCATTTTCTTTCCAGAATTATCTTCAAGTAATTTTACAGTCATAACAAACTTTTCTTTTCCCTTCATCGTCTTCATAAGATCACGACCACACAACATATTAAAAGTCTGATCATTACCTCCAATCTCACCGTCGACATTCATTGCAACAGAATCATATCCCTGCATTAATGGATACATAAATTCATGAAGATAAATTGGTTTTCCTTCTTTCATCCTTTTATCAAACATATCACGCTCTAACATTTGCTGAACAGTTATATTTGAAGCCAATGATAAGACTTGTTCAAAATTCATTTTTCCCAACCATTTTGAATTAAATTTAAATTGTGCTGGATTTTTACCAGTAAATGATATCAATTTACTTGCTTGTTTTTTGTATTTTTTTAAGTTAACCAATACTTCTTTGTGAGTTAATTGTTTTCTGGTCGCTGTTTTATCTGTAGGGTCTCCAATCATTGCAGTAAAGTCACCCATAAGTAATATTATTTTATGGCCAGCCTTTTGAAAATCTCTTAATTTTTTAATTGGAATAGCATGACCAAGGTGAAGAGTAGGTCCCGTTGGATCTATTCCCAAATAGATGGTTAGTTTTTCTCCTTTATTTATCTTACTTTCAACAAATTCTTTCGATGGATAAATTGAAGCTATTCCTCTTGTTAGCAATTCACTATTTTTATTACTCATATTTATATATTATCATATCTAATAACCTTTGTCCGCTCGCTCTTAATTTTATGATATGATATTAATATATGAAAAAACATTCATTTAAACATATTAAAATACTAAAAAATACACTCTTTTTATTAATAGGCGTCGGAATAATATCAACAGGCCTTTTGATTGTTTGGATAAGCACCCTTGAACTGCCAGATTTTAAACTTTTTACAGAAAGAAAGATTGAAAGTTCAACAAAAATATACGACAGAACAGGACAAATACTTCTCTATGATGTACACCAAAACATAAAGAGAACTGTTGTTCCATATGAGGAGATGGGGGTAAATATAAAAAATGCCACAGTGGCTATAGAAGATGGAGAGTTCTATCAACACAAAGGAATCCGCATAACGTCTATTATTCGTGCAACAGTTTGGGCAAAAATTACAGGGAAAAAAGTTCAAGGTGGATCAACAATAACTCAACAATTGATTAAAAATACCCTTCTCACTTCAGAAAGATCTATTTCGCGTAAAATGAAAGAATGGATATTGGCTATTAAGCTTGAAAAAATAATGAGCAAAGAAGACATTTTAGCTCTGTATTTAAACGAGGCACCATACGGTGGAAATATATATGGAATAGAAGAAGCGTCAAAAGCCTTTTTTAATAAAGAGCCTAGTGTTTTAACACTAGCCGAATCTGCCTATTTAGCAGCAATTCCAAACGGCCCTACTTATTATTCTCCTTATAGAAAAAACAAAGACAAACTTGATGAAAGAAAAAATCTTGTCTTAAAGAGAATGCTTGATCTAAAATTTATAGACGAAGATTCTTATAATAAAGCAAAAGCAGAAGTTGTTGTTTTTATGCCAGAAAGACCAATGAATATAGCTGCTCCTCACTTTGTTTTTTTTATAAAAGACTATCTTGAAAAACGCTATGGAATAAGTGATCTCGAGGGTGGGGGGTTAAAGGTTATAACAACACTTGATTATAATCTACAAAAAAAAGCTGAAGAAGTAGCACTAACTAAAGCAAAAGAAAATGAAAAAAATTGGAATGGTTCAAATGCTGCAGTGGTTGCAATAGACCCAAAAACAGGACAAATACTTGCAATGGTTGGTTCACGTAATTACTTTGATAAAACAGTGGATGGTAATTTTAATGTTGCCACAGCAGCAAGACAGCCTGGTTCTTCTTTTAAACCAATAGTTTATGCAAAAGCTTTTGAAAAGGGATATACAGAAGATACAACACTGTTTGATGTTAAAACAGAATTCAACACATCTTGTGATCCTACAGGTAAACCGCTACCTGGGCACAAAACAGCCGATTGTTACACACCAGGAAATTATGATGATAAATTTCGAGGTCCACTTACTTTAAAACAAGCACTGGCTCAGTCGATAAACGTAGTTGCTGTTAAACTTCTATATCTAGTTGGTATCAATGATGCAATAAAAATGGCTAATGATTTAGGTATTACAACACTAACAGACCCAACAAGATATGGATTATCTCTTGTTATTGGAGGTGGAGAAACAACACTCCTAGAGATGACTTCTGCTTATAGTGTTTTTGCATCAAGCGGAATACGTCACCCTTATAAAGGTATTTTGTCTGTAGAAGATGCAAATGGTGTTTCTCTTGAAAAATATGAAGACAAACCATATCAAGTTCTTGACTCAAATGTTACAAATATTTTATCTGATATTTTAACTGATGACAAAGCCAGAACTCCAACATTTGGAGCAAATTCAATTTTAAATGTTCCAGGTCACGAAGTTGCAGTTAAAACTGGTACCACAAACAACAACAAGGACGCATGGACTATTGGATATACGCCCTCTATAGCGGTTGGGGTGTGGGTTGGTAACAACGACAACACTCCAATGAAAAAAGGCGGTGCAGCGCTCGCTGGACCTATCTGGAACGCTGTCATATCCGAGGCACTAAAAGATAAACCTGCTGAATTTTTTGAAAAACCAGACCCCATAAATCCTTCCCTTCCACCAATACTTAGAGGTTTCTGGCAGGGGGGAGAAACATTTTTAAGTAACACACCAACTTTTGATGGAGCGACGGGAATAATAACATCCAACAACAAAGAAACTTCTGTGACTAATGTTCACACAATCTTATATTGGTTAGACAAAAACAATCCTCTAAACGAAACTCCAACCAAATCAACAAGCGATGGGCAATACACAAACTGGGAATATGGTGTGCAAAAATGGTGGGCAAATAATTATATGAATTACCAAATTAATTATTCAAACAACATAAACACAAACCAAGCAGTAAAAACTAAACCTGAATTTTCAATTAGTGGAATAAATGATTATTCTTATTCAAACAGTGATAATGTTTCTTTTACAATAAATAATTTAAATCGAAGTCAAATCAAAAAAATAGATGTTTATATAAATGATACATATTTAAAATCACTAAAAACTGAACCATTTTATGTATCATTTATACCCAAAGACGTACAAGGCATAACAAATAACAATATAATTAATATTATTGGATATGATGTAAATGGAGAAAAAGGAGAAACAACAAAAAACCTACTAATTAATTAGTAGGTTTTTTATTTTATGTCTTTAAAATTACTTTCTGGTGACATTAAAGATATTTCTTTTAGAATTTTATCTTTATGAATTAATATCTCATTACGAATCAAAGGAGAGGCTTTTATATATATAAACGGTGGTTTTATTTGGATAAATTTTGTTTCTATTTTTATAGAAAGATTATGTTCTATAACACTTGAAACTATTTTATAATTTTCTTCTTTAGAAAAAAGAATGGTCTTAATTTTATCTAAATAATTTTTAATGTGATCGTAATCCATAGTTTTTTACTTTCTACCTTCTACTTTATACTTAATATCTAACGGTTCATTGGCATAACAAGATACAAGAATGATGAATCTCCTATTGGTCTCATTATCATTGGGCGATTATTTCCATTAAAATCTAAAACAAGGGAGTCAGAAGACATAGATGGGAAACAATCAATAATATATTTGTAATTAAAATTTAAGGTTATATTTTCTCCAGAAAGTGCCCCGGTTATTAATGTTACATTTTCTCCAATATCACTATTTTTTGCTTCTATTTCAAAAACTTTTTCTCCTGGTTTTATATTAAATGTAACTTGATTAAACTTATCAGAAAATATATTTGATATTTTTAAAGAAGACATAAAATCTTGCTTTAAAAGAGTAACATCCGTTGTAGGGTTTTTGGGAATTATCTGTTTGTAATCAGGAAACGATCCATCAACAACTCTTGATGTTAAATATATATTTGATGTTGAAAATGATATTTGATTTTTTTGAAGTGTTATTTTTAAGTCACCTTCAAATCCTTCTAATACTTTTATAATTTCAATTGTATTTTTAAAAGGTATAAGTATGCCACTAAAAGATAACTTTTGTTTAACCTTAACTTTCTTTTCTGCAAGTCTAAATGAGTCTGTTGCGACAAACACCAACATGTCATCTTCTGGATATATATAAATACTACCTATTTCTGGTTTTATCTCAGAAGTCGAAGCACTATAATAGACAGATTTAACCCCTTCTATAAATTTCTTTGCTGGGATAAAAAATTCTTCACCTTCAATCAATGGAATAGTTGGAAAATCTTCACTTGGAATACTTTTTAAAATAATTGTATTTAATTTTGTTTTAACCAAAAGGTTATCATTAACTAAATCAAAAGAAACAAACTGATCACCAGAAAGAACAGAAAACAGAGAAGATAATATATCACTACGAATAGCAACAACTCCTTCTTTTTCGATCTTAGCAGGAATCTCCATTTCTATACCAATATTTAAATTAGTAGCACGAAGTTTCAGTGTCTTACCGGTAGCAACCCAAAGAACAGAACCAAGAACAGGAAGTGTTAAATTCTTTCCTGTTATTCTATCCACAGTGATTAGAGCATTTTTAATTTTTTCTATTGAGCATTCTAACTTCATAGTGTTTTTCTAATTAATCTATTAATATAATTTATTACTATTATTATGGGTGTGAATATGTGGATTACTTTTTTGATATTATTTTATATGGCTTATTTTTATTTTTAATATTTTTATAAATTCTTTAATTTTTAACAAAGATTAAAGAATTTATTTTTATTAAAGTTTTCCACATTTTTATTTTTTATAAACACATCTTTTCCACATACTTATACCTTACTTAAACATAATTCTTATTTTTTCAATTTCTTGTAAAAGTGCTGGATCTGTTTTTAAATCTTCTTTGATTTTTAGATGAGAGTGAATTGCTGTTGTGTGATCTCTTCCCCCTAATTTACTCCCTATGAGTGGGTAAGAAATATTGAAGTCTTCACGTAGTATATACATTGTGACCTGTCTTGCTTTTACTATTTCTTTACGCCTTGTTTTTTCATATATTACCTCCTCTGATAGTCCGTAGTGATTTGCAATAATATTAACGACATCCTTAATGGCTACTGTTTTCTTTGGTTTAATATTATTTTTAATAAGTATTTTAATTTCATTTAAAGAAAGAGATTTATTTTTAAGCTGAGATTGGCAAACTATTGTGTTTAGGCTCCCCTCAAGCTCACGAATATTCCCCTCTAGTGTCTCTGCTAAATAGGAAACAATATCATTTTCTACAATACAATTTGTAGACTCAAATTTAGCCTTTATTATGGCAACTCTTGATTCATAATCAGGTTCAACGATTTGAACTGTCATACCAGAAGCAAATCTAGACTGGAGTCTTTCTTCTAGCCCTTGTATAAAGTTTGGGTGTTTATCAGAAGAAAATATTATTTGTTTATTGTTTTCATATAAAGTATTAAATAAATGGAATAATTCTTCTTGTGTTTTATCTTTACCAGAAATAAACTGAATATCATCCATAATAATAACATCGTATTTTCTGTATTTTTCTTTAAATGCATTTGGGTTTTTGTTTGCGATTGAGTTTATATAATCAATAGCAAATCTTTCCAAAGAAACATAGTATATTTTTTTACTAGGATGTTTAATTTTAATAGTGTTCCCTATTGCTTGAATCATGTGTGTTTTTCCTAGTCCTGTTCCACCATAGACAAAAAATGGATTATAGTTTTGTCCGGGATTTGTTATTATTGCTTGAGATACGGCATAAGCAAGCTCGTTGAAAGGACCAACAATAAAAGAATTAAAGTTATATTTAGGGTTTAAATTATCTTCTTTGTTTAAATAAAGATCATTTAGGGGTAATTCTTTATTTATATTTATTTGTTTTACGTTGTTTGCTTCGGTGTTTTTATTAACAACTTCGTTTTTATGTATTACATATTCAATACTACGAACTCCTTCTTCGTGTCCAATTATTGTTTTTAGTATTAATTTATGAAATTTATTATATAACCAGTCTTTAACAAACTCATTTGGTACA
>Ga0302292_1001170_pt1 | contig 17251 bp, 13 predicted proteins | sample III_Fen_N2_1_FD_194553 | JGI IMG/M metagenome (GOLD analysis project Ga0302292, IMG submission 194553) | Peat permafrost microbial communities from Stordalen Mire near Abisko, Sweden - III_Fen_N2_1 | ecosystem: Environmental > Terrestrial > Soil > Wetlands > Permafrost | place: Sweden: Abisko...
TCTCTTGGAATTCCATTTTCACCTTTAAAAACTGTAAAATAAAGTCTAGCCGGATCAAGTCCTAATCCAATGTTTTTATCTGTTAAAAATTCAAAAGACCATGCTATAGATTCTTTTTTAAAATAATCTCCAAGTGACCAATTCCCAAGCATTTCAAAAAATGTATTATGTCTATTGTCTCCAACATCTTCTATGTCCCCTGTTCTTATACATTTTTGAACATCAACAAGACGAGTTCCTGCTGGATGTTTTTCACCTAATAAATATGGCACTAAAGGATGCATACCAGCCGATGTAAATAATGCAGTTGGGTCATTTTCTGGAATCAATGATGCTGATTTAATTTCTGTATGTAATTTTGATTTAAAAAATTCTATGTATTTTTTACGAAGTTCATTTGAAGTCATGAGTATAATTTAAAATTTAAAACATACTAATTTTAAAATAAAAACAATAAATTAGCAATGAATAATGACCATATATTTACTTTTTTTCAAAAAAATGATTAAATATTCCCCGGGAGGAACTGAAAATATGGAAGATAAGAAGAAAAATGGTAACGACGTGGGAAAAGACAGTTTCCACAATCACCCAGAAATCAAAGAAGGAGAAGTTTTCATTGGGAACAAATGTATGGATAGCTGTAAGGAACTTCCTTATTTATCTAAAAGGACAGGAAAAATAGCTCTAAATAAATTTGGAAAAAAAATAAACAAACCTGATGAAATACCAGAAAACATGCTTTTCCCTGTTTTTGTTAAAGAAGAAGAATATCATCGCCTAAAACGAAAAAAACGATAACTTTTTTAGCAAAAATAAATCCGCCGATATAAACATATTGACGGATTATTTTATTTTCTTAAATTTTGAAATAATTATTTTAATTGGAAAAATTATAACTGCGTTGAATATTCTTTTAAATCTTCCTGGTTCTTGTATTAACCTAAATAACCATTCTAAACCAATTTTTTGCATCCAAATAGGTGCTCTTTTTTTATAACCAGCAATAAAGTCAAATGTCCCACCTATTCCTATTGCTACTTTTATATTTTTTAATTTATTTAAATTATCATATACCCAATATTCCTGCTTTGGTGCACCAAAAGCTACAAATATTATTTCAGCATTTGAATTATTTATTTTATCTATTAAAAAATTGTTTTTTTCTTTATCGTAATTCAAATCTTTATCCCAATCAGTTTTTTTCAAACCTATATCATATTCTATAACAATTTCGTTACCAATTTTATTTTTTACTAATTCTAATTGCTCTTCATTATTTCCTCCTAATAAAAATATTTTTTTATTTAGATCTTTTGCTATCTTTATTATTTCTAATGTTAAATCTGAACCAGCTATTCTTTCTTTTATTTTTGGGTTTGTATTTAAAATACTAGAAGCATACACAATACCTATTCCATCTGGAATATTTAGATCGGTACTGTTTAATATATTTTTAAATTTTTCATTTTTATTTGCCTCCAATAAAAATTCTGGATTTGGAGTTGCTATAAAAATTTTTTTATTTTCTATTAAATTATTTTTTATAAAATCCAAAATCTCTACCTTAGACAAAGTAGAGATTTTTATATTTAAAATTTTTATAAAATTATTTATAAACAATATATTCAAATTAATTATAAATATTATTCTTTTCCACAATAAGGTGGTATAGCAGCATAAACAGAACATCCTGATGTACTACTACATATTCCCATATCACTTATAGACGAGCAATCAATAGCTGCTGTTGGCGTATGATTAGAAGTTGCCGTTATTTGACTTATTATGAAATCCGTTAAAGCATAAGAAGATGCTATTATAGCAAGTCCAATAGCCCCTGACGCTATTATCTTTCTTGACTCCTGAATCTTTGCTGCATCACCTTTTGAGCCCATCCATTTAATACCAGCTATTATTATAAAAATCAAAGCAATAACTCCAAACAGACCTAATATTAATTTAATAATAGATGATATTAAAATAGGAAGACTTGTATTTGCAGCCATTCCTCCATTATCAGCAATAGTTTGAATATGAGTGTTATCACCATCTAAATTATCTAGTCTATCTCTTAAATCACTTGCTGCATTTACTTGGAGTGATGAAAAAACAAAGAGAGATATGATTATAAAAAATATTGATTTTATAAGTTTTTTCATTTTTATTTATTATAATTATTTATCTGCACAATAAGAGCCTCTTGTTTCATCATCAACCCTTATACAATTTTTATAAGCACCTCCATATTTAGTAGTACTACCACAATCTATACCAAATACCACATCGCTACAAGTTCTTCTGACACATATATTACAAGGATTTGATTTTGATCCATTTGTACATGTATAAGATAATGCTTTTAAATTATTATCACAATTACTATCTATCCCATCCTTTAAAGATATTCCAGAAAAAGATATCATACAAAAATTACTTAAATTATCTTTTAATAATTCTTTCGTTTGATCTTCTCGTGGAGCATAATTACCTAACAAACAACCAGTTTGTTGTAATTCTATTGGCGATTGTTTAGAACAATGCCCATCCTTACAAATAGTTGAAATACATTCTTCGTCGTCATCACAAGCAGATCCACCATCTATACTGTTATTAGCTATACATCTAGCCTCTGCAGAAAAATATATACATCCTTTATTACTACTATTACATTCAGAAGAATTAGTTATTTTAGAACATTCTTTTCTACTTAACTCTGCTGCATCATTTAAAACATTATCTACACCAGATATTCTTTGTGTTTGTTTTATTATATAACCTGATAATGTATAAGCTGAAACCATTAGAATAATACCTACAAAACCAGTAACCATTATATTTAAAGATTTTTTAATTTTCGTTGGATCACCTTTTGATGTTAAATAAGAAATGCCAGATATTATAATTAAAACAAGAGCGATTGTCCCAGATAAACCTAGAACTATCTGTATAGTTCTAGAAAGTATATCGACAGCTGTTGTTGTAGAATAACCAGTAGCTATTGCAATATCAGATACTTTTTTTGTATTAGCACCCGTAGTAGGAACACTATCTAAAACACTTGAATCAAAATCAGCAAAACAAAAATTTGAATTTAAAATTAAAAAAACAAATACACCTAAAAATAATACAAATATATTTTTTAAAAGATTTTTCATTTTTTTGTTTTTAATTATTTCTTATCTTATTATAGCCCACTTTTAATAAATTCTACAAATAAAGGATGTGGATTAAGCGGTCTTGATTTAAATTCTGGATGAAATTGGACTCCAATAAAAAATTTATTTTTTGGTATTTCTACAATTTCAACTAAATTTTTATCTGGAGATGTTCCAGCGATAGACAAACCAGCATCTTCTAATTGTTCTTTGTATTTATTATTAAACTCATATCTATGTCTATGACGCTCTGAAATAATACCCCCCTGCCCCCCTGCTAGGAGGGTATACGCTTTATATGAAATAGAATCTTCTTTTAAAATACATGGATATGCTCCGAGTCTCATTGTTCCTCCGAAATCTCCTTTTGCTATTTTTTCTTTTTGTTCATCCATTATATGAATTACACAATTTTCTGATTCTGGATTTATTTCTTCTGTGTTTGCGTCTTTTATCCCTAAAACATTTCTAGCATATTCTATTGTTGCAAGTTGCATACCATAACATAACCCAAAATATGGGATATTATTTTCTCTAACAAATTTTATTGCATTTAATTTACCTTCTATTCCTCTACTACCAAAACCACCAGGAACTATTATTCCATTATATTGTTTTAATTTCTGTAAGTTTTCTTCTACTTTTTTTTCGTTTAAATTATTTTCAATTTCAAATTCTTCTGAATTAATCCAATCTATTTCTACATCAATATTATTAAACCATGCTGCATGTTTAACTGCTTCTATTACTGATAAATATGAATCTTTTAAAACAAAATCTCCTGTTGCAAAATATTTTCCAACTATACCTATTTTTGTTTTATTTGTTGATTCTTTTAATTTTTTAACTTTCTCTGCAAAATCAGACCATTCTTGCATCTGGCTGTTTGGTATATTATTTTCTGGATTTTGTTTTTCTAATCCTAATATTTTTAAAACTTTATCTCCGTAATTTTCTTTTTCAAAATTAGCTGGAATGTCATATATTGATTCAACGTCTGGAGCTGAAATTATATTCTCAGCTGGGACATTACAAAATATTCCTAATTTTTCTTTTCTAGGATCATCAAGAGATTTTGAGCCACGACATAAAAGCATGTCTGGTTGTATTCCTGAAGAATTTAAAGTTCTAACAGCAAACTGAGTTGGTTTCGTTTTCATTTCTCCTACTGTATTTGGAATTGGCATATAAGAAACCATTATAAACATAACATCTTGATGATTTTTTATTTTCATCATTCTAGCTGCTTCAAGAAATAAAATGTTTTGATATTCACCAACAGTTCCACCTATTTCTATTATTACAACGTCTGCATCTGATTTTATCTGTGCATTTTTTATTCTATTTATTATTTCTTCTGGAATATGAGGCACAACTTCTACACATTTACCTTTATATTCTAAGTTTCTTTCTCTTTGAATAACAGAAAGATAAACTCTTCCTGTTGTCATATAATTTATTGAATAAATATTTTGATCTAAAAATCTTTCATAATTACCTAGATCTTGATCTGTTTCATCCCCATCTTCTGTAACAAAAACTTCCCCATGTTCAATTGGATTCATAGTACCTGCATCAACATTTATATATGGGTCTATTTTTATACAAGTAACATTATATCCTCTTGTTTGTAATATTTTTGCGGTAGAAGCTGCAGCAACACCTTTTCCTACTGATGACATAACCCCCCCTACTACGAAAATATATTTTGGCATAATTTTATTCTTATTTTATTAATTATTTATATATGAAATTGATTCGTATATTTGACTATTTTTATTTCTTATAATTTCACATACTTCATTTTTTATTTCTGGGTCTATTTTTGAAAAATCTTTTTCCATTATTCCACCCCATTGATCTTGTATATCTCTTAAAATGGTTTCACTTATTATATTTTTCCATTCTAAATATTCTGGCTCATTAAAACTCTCTTTAGCTTTATCATCTTTCCATTCTTTAAGTAATTTTACAACCTCATTTATAATAGCTACTTTCTGAAGTGAGTTTGGTTTATATGTTGAATTTGAATTGAATTTACCATTAAGCATAGAATACAATATTCCTTTTTTTAATTCTATATTATCACTATTAGACATATTTATTGTACTAAATAGATAGTCTTTTATATTCTCTTTGCTTTGTTCTATTAGATAAACTTCTCCTAAATTTTCATCCATATAAACTTCATTTCCAACCGTAAAATTTAAATATCTATTCACTCTTGTTGTTATTTCTTTCAGATCTAGCAATATTTCTTTGTCTTCTATTTTATAAATATCGTCTTTCTTAAGTCCACCATTTCTATCCTCTATATCCCTTAATATTGTTTCTGATATTAGCATATGCCATTCTTTGTATTTGTGGTCTTTTGTAATTGCATCAATTTCATCATTATCTCTTATAGAATTTAATATTTTTATTAATTTATTTATTTTTTCAACCTTGTAATCCTGATTCATTATTTGATTTATATCCCCACTAATATATTTGTATAAAAAAGATTTTTTTGGCTCAGAATTTTCTTCTGTTAGATTTTCAAAAAAATCTTTTTGTTTTTCAAATAAAATCTTTACCGAATCTTTGTCATTTTCATCAGTTTTACTCATATCTTCTTTAAACGTTCCTGCATTCAATTTATCCAATGAATTCATAACCACATTTAATTAATTATTTATTCTTCCAAATTCCTGTTTGTCTTACAAGTAAACTAGCAGCTTTTGTTGGATCTGCCATAATTTCTTTTGTAATTTTTTCCATTCTTGAACCTTGAGATCCTTTTATTAAAATTAAATCATCTTGTTTTATTTTATTCTGAACAAATAATTTTGCCTCATCAGAATTTGAAAAATTAAAAACAAAATTTTCATCAAAACCTAGTGAAACAGATTCTCGACTTATATCTCTAGCCCTCTCTCCTACTGTTATTAATAAATCTATATTTTTTAAATCAAATATTAATTTACCAATCTCTCTGTGTGCATCTTCTGATATAGATCCTAGTTCTAGCATATCTCCTAAAATTGCTATCTTTCTTCCTAAGTTCTTAGAAGTTGATAATGTTTTAATAGCGCTCTTACAAGCTACTGGCGAACTATTATATGTATCATCTATTATCCAAGTATTTTTAACTCCTTTCAAAACAGACATTCTTCCTTTTTCAAATCTGATATTTTCTATTCTTTGTTTTATTTCTTCTAAGCTCATTCCTAAATTAATAGCGACCGTACATGCTGCTAATAATGAATAAACTCCATGAGAACCTATTACATATTTCATGACAATATGTTCTTCATGATTATCATACGCTAGGTCGAATTCTATACCAGTTGTGTAATCTGTGTCAAAGGCATTATTTTCTTTTAGATTATAAGCTCTAATATCTGCATTTGAATTAACTCCATAAGTAAATATTTTTTTATTTTTTAATTCTTCTTTTAATGAATTTAAATTCTTTGAAATTTCTTCACTGTCTGAATTTATTATACAAATCTGATTTTCTTTTGATCTAAATATATTTGTTTTTTCTTTATAAATATTATCTAGACTTCCGAATCCTTCTGTATGAACTGGAGTAACTTCTGTGAGAATTGCTATATCTGCCTGTGCTATTGTATTTAAATAACTTATATCACCCATTTTATCAGCACCCATTTCTAATATTATTATTTCTGGATAATTTTTATTTTTAAATAAAACCAATAATTTTGCTTTTATTATATTTTTTATCCAAACAAATATAGATTTAGAATTTTCTAGCCCTAATATCGTTAGCGGTAAACCTATTTCTGTATTAAAACTTCCTTCACTTGTTCTAACGTTAAATTTATCTTTTAATATTTGATAAACAGCGTTTTTGGTTGTTGTTTTTCCTATAGAACCTGTTATTCCAATTATTTTTGGATTGTATTTTTTTAAAACTAATTTTGATAATAGTTTTAAAATTGCAAATAGTATTTTTTTCATATTTTTTTATTTTATTCACATATTATATCAATATTAACAATAAATTACTCTTCATTTTCCACAACTAAAAAATCGGGCGAACGTTCCCGATTTTTAAGTTTATATTTTAATTTTGAATATTTTTCTAATATTTTTTCTAATATTTTTTGTGAACTTTATTATGTTATACCAAAAATTATTATATATTTTATCCATTGCACCTTGATATGAAGCATATCTTCCACCAAATTTTGTTTTAAAATTTGTTATACCATTATATTTATGGTGTTCTATAAATTTTTCAGCTTCTTGTAGTGTGTTGAATTCATGTTTTGCAAATCCTTCTAATATTGTATATTTATCATTAATATTTAATATTTCTGGAGCGACACCTAGGAAATCATATGTTTTACAATTAAATTCATTTTTAGCGTCTTTTATCATTTGCCACTGTAATAGATATGGGGCCATTAAATTTCTGTCTTCATTACTTGATGCTCCATAATAATATATTGCTTTATCACCACAAAATGTTGTTATTGCTGACGCTATTATCTTACTTCCATTCCAAGCTGAATACAAATAAGCACAATCTATATTCTTTAATAGCTCTTGATAATAACCTTTATTATTTCCAAAAAAACCGTCACGTTTTGTTGTTTGACTTGTTAATTCAAAAAATTTATTTAATTCATTTGAATTATTTTCACGTGTTTTTGTAATTTTTATATTATGCTTTTCGGCTACTTTAATATTATATCTTCCTTTTTGATGCATTTGCTCTAATATCTCTTCTTCTGTTTTTTCTAAATCTATCATTAATGTTATTTCTGGTTGCTTTTGTTCTTCTGAAATCTTAAATCCAAACTTATTAATAAAAAAATCATAAAGATAATCTCTTGTTTCTATAAGATTAGAATTTGATTTAAAATCTATTTGTGGATCTATTCTTAAAAATATTGAATTTTCAGATTTTATTATTTTTTCTATTTCTTTTAAATATAAATCAAAAGATTCTTTATCAATTTTTTTATAATAATCCCCTAAATTAAACACTGGGCCACATGGTGAATACAAATAACTTTTACCAAATGGCAAATCATATTTAATAATTAATGAAATTATTTTTAATTCATTTTTATCGTTTTTTATTTCTATAAACCAATACTTTCTTTTGAAAAATTCTGAATTAAACTTTGCCCACAATGGGGACTGAAAAATTGAAGAATTTTTTATAAAAGTTTCTGTATCTTTTGGAATTAAGTTGTAATCTGTATAAATCATATTAGTTATGTAATATAAAAATATTGTTTAGTCTTTCTTGTCTGGGGCTATTTGGTAATAATCAAATAAATATTTTGCTATTTTTGAGAACACTGGAGTACAAGAATATGAAGCAAATTCTGTTTTTGGATTTTTTAATTTTATCATTACTGCGAATTTTGGATCGTCTACTGGACCAAAACCAACAAAAGATTGAGTTGTTTTGTCTCCATACTTTCCTTCTTCAGCAAATTGAGCTGTTCCGGTTTTACCACCTACATAATGTTCTGGCACTTGAGATATTCTATCATACCCTGTCTCAATAACAGAAACAAGCATTCCTCTCATTATGGCAGATGTTTCTTCTTTTATTGTTCTCCTTATAAATTGTGGCTCATTTTCTTTTATTGTTCCAGAATTATCTATAGTTGCCTTAACTATATATGGCTTCATTAATTTACCACCATTTATAACGGAAGAAAAGGCTGTTAAATATTGTATTTGTGTCATAGTCACACCTTGTCCGAAAGAAGCTGTGGCTAGATAGATATCTCCACTTTTGCCACCCATTTTATCAAGATTTCTCATATCACCTCTAACTTCATTACCTATATCTATACCAGTTTTTTCACTAAAACCAAAATTATTAACATAACTTTTGAAATTATCTTTTCCTACCTTACTTGCAACATAATAAGCTCCAAGATTTAAAGATTTATCTAAAACATCAACCATACCAGTTGTACCATGAGCACCAACTGTTGCATTATCAGCATTACAAATAGGTTTTTTCCAATCTCCAATTTTAGCACATCCAGTATCTTCATATGTAGAAAAAGCATTAACAACTCCTAAATCAACACCTGCAGCCATTGTTATAACTTTCATAACTGATCCAAATTCTACTTGATCTGATACTATTGGATTACTATAAACGGACATATCCTCTATTTGACCATATTTATTTGCATCAAATGTAGGATTATTACACATAGCTAAAATCTCCCCAGTTTTTGGGTTCATTACTAATATTGAACCACCTTCAGCTTCATAAAGTTTAACTGCATCATCTAATTCTTTACAAATATTATATTGTATAGATTTATCTATTGTTAAAATAATATCCAAACCATTTTTAGCTTCTTTTACACTTCTATCTGCTGTGGCTATAAGTTTTCCATATAAATCATATTTTCCAGTGATTTCTCCATCTATACCTTTTAAATCTTTGTTAAAATATCCTTCTATACCGTAAGCTCCTTCACCATATTTTTCATATTTTATAGAACCATCATCTAATTTTACTTCTTTGTCTTTTGTTTTCAAAAATCCTGTTGTCTGACTAAAAAGATTAGAATCTACATATAATCTACTTTCATTTTTTTCAAATGTTAAGAAATTCTTATAAAAATTTCTTAATTGAGTATTTTTTGTTTCACTATTTAATGATGAAATATAAACATTAAAAACATTATAATACAAATCCTGATAGTAGCTAACTATACTTTGCATTTGAGCTTCTTCTATGTCTTTTTTAACTATTTCATAACCATCATTTTCTTTAGTTATTTTAGAGAATATACCTTCCCTTTCTTCTTTCAATAAATCTAAATTTTTTTGAGTTTCGTCATCAACTTTTAAAGCCATATTAACAGAAAAAAGAGAATCTTCTAATTTCTTTTTCGTTGTTTTATTTTTTGTAATTTTTAATTTTGATTCTATTTCTGATTTTTGATCCGACAATGTTTTTAATTTTAATTCCAAATCTTTTAATTTATATAAATCTGGATAAATCATTTCTAAAAGCTTGTCTGTTGTTATATCAGGATTATTTAATAGAACTAATTTATTTTCTATTTCTAATTTATCTGCTGATATGTTCTTTCCAAAAATATTAAATAATTCATCTGCCATTTTGCTATAATTATAAAGCATTCTAGCATTAAAAATAACGTTATATTTATAAACATTTACTGCTATTTTATCTAATTTATCAATATTTGATACATTATAACTTTTCATAGACTTCAAATCTACGTCTTTATCAGAGACAACATACATTTCTCCTCTTTTTGCTGGAATTTTTTCAATTACGTTTTGGTATTCACTTGCTTGAACTTTATAATCATCATATTTTATTACTTGCATAAAAAAAAGCCTTCCTATTATTATTGCAAATATAAATAATAGAAATGCTTTAAAAACAAGAACTCTGTTTATTCCAAAATTAACTTCTATATTTCCCATAGAAGATAAATAATTTGTTTTTTTATTTTTGATGAATTTTTTCTGCATGAGTATATTTTAACATATAGATTATAGTTTGTGTATCTTATTAAAAATAAAAACATCAAGGGACAAAACTTGATGTTTTTGGGCACGACAAACGTAAATTAAGCTATGTTTAATATCTACTTTTATAATTTAATATAAAAATACATTTGTATTACTTTTTTGTTTTGGTAAGATATGTAAATTAGCTTTTAAAGAGAGATTAAACTTTTTTAAAGAAATTAATCTCCTACTAAAAACAAATTACTCTTAGATTATTTCATCGCCACACTTGATACTAAATCTATATAATCTATCTTATTAACTTTAACCATTTTTTTTGATACTCCAAATTCTTCTATACTAGCCATCTTCTTAACATTTGATAATTCAAGAGTTAATTTTTTATTTTCTTCTTCTAATGTTTTAATATTTTTTTCAACTTCAGAAACTTTAAAACCAGAAACAGATAATTTACTCATACTAATCATATAAGTAGAGAATCCAACGAATATAAGTATCCACATAAAAACCATTACAGTTATTTTTTTACTTAAAATGATTTTTCTATATTTTTCTACTTGATCCATTTTTGTGTTATTAGCTTTTAGTTTATTATAATTTCTCTATAATTCTTAACTTCGAACTCCTAGATCTTGGATTGTTTCCAATTTCTTTATTACTTGGAGTTATTGGTTTTCTATTTACTAATTTTATTGTTTTTTTGTGACCACATATACACATCGGAAGGTCTGAGTCACACAAGCAATCTGTTGATTCTTTTCTAAAATATCTTTTAACTATTCTATCTTCTAAAGAATGAAATGTTATTATAGCCAATCTTCCTCCACTCTTTAAAGAATCTATTGCATCTGGTAATGTTTTCTCTAAATTTTCTAATTCGTGATTAACTTCTATTCTTAAAGCTTGAAATACTTGAGTTGCTGGATGTATTTTATCCTTAGCTCTTCTTTTAGCTTTTAGAATTGCATTTACTAAATCACCTGTAGTTTTAATGCGTTTTATTTTTCTTTCCTCATCTATTTTCTTTGCGATATAATATGCTTTCTCTTCTTCTCCGTAATCTCTAAATATTTTCGTTAATTCTTCTACAGAATAATTATTCACAATATACTCTGCATTGAATTCTTCTTTTCCAGAGAAAGACATATCTAATGGACAATCCCCTTTGAAACTAAACCCTCTAGTTTCATCATCTAATTCATAAGATGAAAGCCCTAAGTCCATTAATATTCCATCGATTTCTTTAATTTTTATATTTTCTAAATCTTCTTTTAAATTTACAAAGTTATCATTGATTAAAATATAATCTTTTTTCTCTTTGTAATCAGCTAAAACCTTTTTTGCGTTTTCGATTGAAGCTGGATCAAGATCAAAAGCTATTAATTTTCCTTTTGGTGAAATTTTATTCAAAATTGCTTTTGAATGACCAGCCCCACCAAGAGTACAGTCAACTATCTTTTGTCCTTGCTTCAAATTCAATCCATCTATACATTCATTGAATAATACTGAAACATGTTTATATTCCATAAAATTATTTTAAATTCCTAAACCTTCCATTGATTCTGCTATCTCTTCTGTTTTTCCAGATATTTCTTTTTCATGTTTATTCCATGTTGCTTCATCCCATACTTCTATTCTTTCAGCTATACCAGCAACTACTACATTCTTTTTTATATTTGAAAAATCTCTTAAATACTCTGGTAATATAATTCTACCTTGGCCGTCTATTTCTAAATCCATAGCGCCACTTGTCATATGTCTTTTAAATTCTCTAGCATTTTTATTTGTAAGAGGAAGAGTATTTAATTTGATAGACATTTTCTCCCATTCTGAATTTGTGTAAATAAATAAACAACCATCAAGTCCTTTTGTGATTATCAAACCTTTTTCAAGTTCACCTCTGAATTTCTTTGGAACAGAGAGGCGTCCTTTTTCGTCAATTGTGTGATGATATTCACCAATAAACATTGCTTTTTGTTATTTATTTAATTTCCCACTTTTTACCACTTTTTACCACATTGATTCCATTATACTACTTTTTTTAAGGTATAACAATATTATCTACCCACTAAAATATAGATTTTACACAATATAAAAAATGCCTAATTATAGGCATTTTTTATATATATCCACTTAAATTGTTACTAAAGAAGTGACTTTTCTGTGGATAACTCACCTTTTAAGAGTTCTCAAAAATAGACTCTACTTCTTCTCTACTTATTTCTGCTATTAATTTTGTATCTGTATTTTTAAAACCATTATTCAAAACATCTACCGCTTTTTTGTATCTATCTGATTGTTCATAATCTTGTATTATTTTTAGATTTTCCAAAAATTTAGTTATATCAATATAGTCACTATTCTTATTATAACCCACTTCTTTAAATACTTTAAAAGCAATATCTATAAATTTACTATATATTTTTCTGAACTCTTCTTCTTTGAAATTAGTTTTTATTTCATTTAAGCTTTTATACATAGATCCAATTAATTGCATCACTAAATTATCTTGCTTTTTATCTAATGGTAGTGTTGTTAATATACCTGATGGAATAAGTGTTTTATTTGTTCCATATGTTGTAATTCCTGGATCTTCATAGCTAATATCATCTATCCAAACCTCCCCTTTCTTATCTACCATAAACACTATTTTTGCTTTTTTATTATTTACTGTTGAAGAAAATGTTTCTGATACAATCCTACCAAAATATAAATCATCAAAAATATATCTAGAAACAAAATCTGATTTAAAGTCTGGCGTTAAGCCTTTTGGTATTTCTAATTCATCAAGTTTAAAAATATTAAATATATTTTTATCAAAATGTTCCAATACTTCCATTATTGGAATTTCATATTTTTCAAAATTATCTATTTCTTTTAATAAATCGGACTTTATTTTTTCACTATCGAAAGAAGTAAATTTTTTAAATTCTTCAATCTCGTCTACAATAATTTCTTCTTCTATCGTATAAGAATCTGTCATATATGGATTTTGTTTTTTTTCCATTAATGTTTTTCTTATAAAAGAAGAGGCTGAATTAATAATTTTATCAAATTCTTTATCTATATTATCCTTATTTATATCTTTTATTTCTCTAATTCTTATAAGTAAAATTTCTTCTGATTTTCTACAAAAAACTTCTAGTTTTTCATTTTCTTCAATTATATTTTTTTCTAGTTTTTCATTTTCTTTATCTATTTTTTCTAATTCAATTTCTTTCTGATCTAATTTTATAACCCCTTTCTCTATTTCTTCTTCTAGTCCTTCTATAGCGCTTTCTCTATATCCTTCTAGTCCTTCTATAGCGCTTTCTTTAGATTTTTTTAATTCTTCTTGCACTATTAAATATACTGAATCTTTTAATTCTTGCTCAACATTAATAAATTTTTCTATTTTTACTTCTCGTAACCCTGTTTTTATTGCTTCATACAATTCATCTTGTCTATTATTATTTTTAACTAATGAGAAATATTTATCAATATAAATTCCTAATGTTTTATTTATATCTAAAGTTGCTTCTGACATACTTTTAATTTTTTCATTAAAAGCATTATTCAACTTTGTAATTTGAGCTTCATTAAAAGTAATCAATTCTACTGTTTTATTATCTTTTCTAAATAATAATTCTTTTCCTAAATAACCTTCCTTTTTAGATGTGCTAGATATATATGACCTAAAATTTCCAACACCTATTTCTGATAAAGAAAATAATCTTGGGTAGATATTTTCTCCGTCATCAACATAACATAATATAGAATTATTGTTTGTGTATACTCCTTCTTTGTTTTTCTCTTTTAAAATTTTTGAGAGATAAAATTTCTTTCCTTCCATTTCTAAAGAAGTATATGGTTCAAATGATTCACTAGTATTTAATATTCTAAATGTTTGTATATTTTTTCTAAAAGAAACTATATTTTCTGAAATATCTTTTAATCTGTTTGAAAAATCTTTAAAATTCTCATTAAATGAATATTTTGATATATCATCAAAATATTTTTTAGAACATTCTTCTAACGCTTCTTTATTATTTAAAAAATCTAACCATTTTTCTGAATTATACAAATAAGGATCATTTATTGTTTCAAAAGAATCTTCTTGTTCTTTTTCCTCTTCTTCCTCAGTAAGACTCTTCTCTGCTGTTTTAATTTTTTCTAATATTTCATTATAGAAATCTTCAGAAACAATACTTTTATTATCAACTTTAATCAACATTCCTCTCATTCTTATAATTCCATTTGCTTCTAATTTATTCATAAAGTCTTTATCAAATTCTGGATATTCATTTTTAAAAAACGAAGCACGAAAAACCTTACCATCATTTGTATAATTCACATATCCATCATAATCTTTGCAAATTAAAAGATTAGTAGGATTACTATTAAATACTACGTCATTTCCAATAAATATTTTTCCAAACCTATTACTTTCTAATTCTTTTTCTTCTTTTTTGTTCTCTGTATATTTATCAAATGTATATTCATCTTTTCTATTTTTAACAAATAATTCGATCTTTTTACTTCTTTCCATTAACCATCCTAATCCTGTACTGCTTTGTAATTTTAATTCTATACTTTCTTTCTTTTCTCCAGATCGTTTTAACTTTTTCCTTTCCTCCCAATATATTTTTTCTAATCTAATGATATCCTCTGGGAATTTTATATCTTTTTTAAACTCTTTATTATATTCTGCTATTAATTCGTCATCTTTTGTGTTTATTAATCCTAATTCCTGAAGTTCTTCATCTGATAATTCAATAAATTCTAAAGGTATTCTTGGGTCATTACTCAAGAATTTATTTTTAAGACTTTCACAATTATAGATTTTTTCTAAATTATTATTTTTTATAAGACTTATATATCCGTAAAGAGTTCTATGAGAAGATTTAAAATCTTTAGAAGTCATTTTATAATTTTCAAAATTATAAAATTTATCATCTTCTCTATTTATGAAATCTACCATTTCTTTCATAAAATCTAAATCTTCTTTACCCTCTCTTATTGATCCTAATTTTAATAAAAGCTCAAACATTTGTTTTGTAGCGCTATTTCCCTTTTTTGAATCAAAAGCATGGTGGTCTAATGTTGCCATAAAATATTTTGCAAGATACCTTGGTCCTTTTGTTTTGTAAACATTTAAACCATCTGTTTGTGATAAATCAGCTACTAAATATTTTGGCAGATCATTTACTATATCTTCATTTATAGAACCATCTTCATTTTTGTATTTAATTGAATTATCTAAATAAGAAATACTTCCGGACTCTAACTCGCTATTAAACTTAGAAAAATTTAATCCTGCTTTTTTTGATAAGAATATAATACCATTAGCATCTAAATCTGCATTCTTATGAACAGCAATGCCTGTAAAAACTTCTTTTATAAGCGTAACAAAAAAATCTTTTTTCATTTTTTTTGTTTTTTCTCTTACTTCTTTTATTTCATGCTCACTCATTCCTTTAAAAATTTCACTTCTAATTTCTAATCTAATTCTTTTTAAATTTTTCTTTTCTTCTTCTGTTTTACAATCCAAACTAATACCTCTTTTTTTTAATTCTTTTTCTACATCTTCATCTAAGCTCGAACAATTAAAAGCATATTCCCATTTTTTTCTATATTCTTGTTTTTCTGCCTCGCTTTTTAGATTATTTAATTTTTGTTCTAATAAAAATCTTGCAAACTCAAAAGGAGTAAAATCAAATTTAGAAGGAAGTTTTGACTTAATAACTTCAAAATCTTTTAACTGCTCTACTTCTTCTGGCCCTATATGTTCTAAATTAGATTCTTTAACTGTTTCTGATTTTGTTTTCTTTTTTGAATCATGAGAAACTTCTTCTTTTAAAACTTCTACTGATTCTTCTTCAGCTTCTACTTCTGTTTCTGTTTTAATTTGTTCTTTTTGCACAGCACTCTGAGTTTGTGAAATTTTTTTAGTATCTTTAATTTCCTCTTTGTTTAAATTAACAGCGTTTCTATAAACAAAATCAGACCTTAGTTTTTCTAATTCTAACTCATCTATTTTATGTCCAATTATTCTTCCTAATGGTGTTTCTATTCCACCAGCTTTTTCTAATTGAGTTTGCAAATCATCTTTTTTATTTGATTGTTTTTTGAAAAATTCAAAACCCATTTTTTTATCTTAACCTTTTAATATTTCTAGTAATTCTTTTACATTTTTTACTTCTACTATCTTATCACTTTTTTCATCTTTATTTAACTTTGTTTTGGGGATAATTATTTTTGAAAAACCCATTTTTTTAATTTCTTTAATTCTAGATTCCATGCCAGAAACAGACCTAATTTCTCCAGACAATCCTATCTCACCAAATATACATATATTATTTGGGACTTCTTTATTTAAATATGCTGATATAATTGCACTACTTACAGCCAAGTCTATTCCTGTGTCTTTTGGATTTACTCCACCAACCACATTGATATATATATCAAAATTAAATAATTCTAATCCTAATTTCTTCGTAAGAACAGCTATTATTACTTCTAATCTATTCATAGAAAATCCTGAAGTTGTTCTTTTTGGATAACCAAAAGCTGTTTTAGAAATTAATGCTTGAACTTCAATTAAAAATGGT